>Ga0307489_10000059_pt1 | contig 54369 bp, 85 predicted proteins | sample SB12metaG_FD_202247 | JGI IMG/M metagenome (GOLD analysis project Ga0307489, IMG submission 202247) | Sea-ice brine microbial communities from Beaufort Sea near Barrow, Alaska, United States - SB 1.2 | ecosystem: Environmental > Aquatic > Marine > Coastal | place: USA: Alaska | collected... | reverse complement strand
GTCTGACGCAAGAAAACACCCTGCCCACCCAAAACACCCCCCCCTAAACCCCTTTACCACGGGCTACATAACCCCTACACGCACACCCTATCCCATACAAAGCGCTAAAGTTGAGCTGAAAAGTGGACGAGTGTAAGCCCCCGCCGTCGGGTGCTGGTGAAAGTACTGACTGCGTGCCTGCAACGTCACCTCACTCTCGGGCTTGTACTTGAACATGCGCGCGCTCTGCGCCGTGTCCAGCGCGTTCTGCATCGCATCGTAGGACTCATCCATCCCGCACACGCCGGTGTACTCGCCCAAATACTGGTCATCCTGCCACTCCCCGTACTCAACCTCGCCGTTGCCGTAAAACTTGACGCCGCAGCCGTTCTGCTGGTTATCCTTCCAGCAGGGGCTTACACTCGTCCACTTTTCAGCTCAACTTGAGCGCTTTGTATGGGATAGGGGGTGCGCGGAGGGATGGGATAGGCCGTGTTAAGGGGGTGTTAGTGGGTGATTAGGATGTGTAGTGTGTTTTCTTGTGTCAGACACGGCTCAAGTTGAGCTGAGAGGTGGACCAGTGTAAGCCCCTGCCTTCCAGGTTCCGAAGTACGTCGAATCCTGTTCGTCCCAATAGTAGATCCCCATGCCGTGCATCCGGCCCTGCTTGAGGTTGCCCCAGCGCCAGGGTCGCGTGAACAGGTGCTCGCCGCGTCATCAACCGCACGCTGTACCGGTGCACCACACCCGTTGCATTTGCGGCTCAACCGATGCGCCCTCGAGGTGAAGGCGTTCCGTGGGGTATGCAACGCAACGTAGCCCCTGTCCGCTGGGTACGCATCGCAGCCCCGGTCATCGCCACCGCTCCACGAGCGCCCAACCTCCCCGCCCCCGCTTGCACCCCCCACCGCCACCTCTACGAGGTTCGAGTTGGAAAACCTCTACCAGCGCACGCCTCAAACTCAAAATGTTTTGGTGACGAGGGACAGAAAGCATCAGCTGCAGACCTGCAGGCGGCACGACCCTGTCAGCCTGAGGCGGCTGGCGGTTGAGCTGGTTACAGGCCTGGAACGCAGCCCCGCGCCCCGCCTGGTAGCGGTCGAAGTCGTCGAAGTTGTAGCACCCCAGCTTTTCCGGCACCCCCTTCTCAGTCAATGAAAGGTTCCGCTTGCTGACGAGGCCCTCGTATCTGCAGGCGTTGGGGAGAGGTGAGGTGAAAGCAGGGTTAGGTCAATGGAGGTTACGGTAGAGCGCGTGGAATCCCAAGTCCACTCGACGGCGGCGGCGGCGGTGGGGCGACGCGGGGGCTTGGAAATGACGGCATGGCATCTGGGATGTGGACGACGGCACGGGCAGCGGGGGTGGATTGCCGCGCGGGGCCCGCGCGTACGTGGTCCGGATGAGCCGTCGGCGCGCGATTGTAGCCGCGAGAGAAGATTCCGGGAGTTCTCCCGGAAACGGGCGAGCACTTGGGCACTCACGTGGCGCCATCAAAGTAGACGATCGAGTCCCATACGTAGTTGCGGTGGGTCTCCGCCCCTTTTATTTTGGACGGCATTCTGTCCGGCGCGTCTCGGAGTGGGTAGCTCGAACGCACGATGACGCGAAAGGAGGGAATGGGGCAGGAGACGGGAGGGACACGGACAGCACCCTCGCGATCTGGTACCGTCCGGCCGGACGGCCGCGGCCGGTCGGCATCTCATCCTGCTTGGAAATGAAACCCCCCCCCCCTCCTCCTCCTCGACGATTCTCCAGCTGGCCTGGCCTGGCAGCTGGACTTGCACACTGGCTGTGCTTCCCTCACCACTTTACGCAGCGCGCACGGTAGCGTCGCGTCTTACACGGTCACCATGGCCGGCCTCCGCATCGCCGCGCGCGCGCTATCGAAGCGTCTCACGTCCGCCTTCGCGGCGCCCGCGTACGCGGGCGCGGGCGCCGTGCGCGGCATGGCTGAAGCCGCCCAACAAGCCAAAGCCCCATCCCCCCCCACGGGCGCTTCTCCTTCTGAACTCATGGGAGAGGCAGGGGGGATTGAGCACAACGACTCGAACGCAGAACGGGGCACTTACCTTTCGGGGGCATGCTCATGACTTGGTCCGTGGTAGCCACACCGGCGTAACCGCCGTCGTATGACATATCACCCTCGGCAGTCCTCGACAGTGGTGTTTCGTCCAATTCATAAGCTGAGCTGAGTCGAAGTGTCTCGATGCTGCAAGGGTGCCCCTGCCATCAGGATGACACGAATGACATCTCCCAGACCGCCTACACGACGGTCATTCAGAACTTCCAAACGCTGTTCGATGCGGCCAAGGACAGGGGCCTCGAGGCCCCGGAAGCCACCGCCGACCTCGAAGCCATCCACAAGTACGCGAGGGACCGCTACGCGCTCATGAACGAGGTACGTGCTGAAGCGGAAACCCCAAAGGATATTCTATTCGTCCGGAAAGATATTTAGCGGGCAGTAGGATCGCGGCCCGGAGAGCCGGTTTTGATACGCGCGCGGGTGTATCGCGCGGGTGTGGCGGCGGACGGGGGTGGCGACAGCTACACATGCGGTGCTGGACGGCGGTCCGGGCGCCGGCATGGAGTCGCGGAGTGCGCTGGCGTCGCCTTGTCGTAGCTCACTGGGAGCGGGGAATGTTTCGCTTCTCAATTTGTGAAAAGCAGCAGCCTGGGGCCAGATGGTGGGAGAGGAGGCTAGGAATTTTCTGGGGTCGCACCGCCCTCCTCGTTGCGCGAACCAGCTGGACAGGTCACTGGAGGGTGATATCCGTGGTGGGGGGGAGGTTATCGCGCGCGGAGGGGGTTGTTGCGGCACTACTGCCCTCCGCTCAACCGCAAATTCACACCCTCTCTCGAGGCAAATTCACACCCTCTCTCGAGAGGAGGGGGTGTTCGTTCCGCGTTCCGTCAGATGACTGCTGGTAATTGTCAACTTTGTCGTCCCACTGCAAGCCCACCCGGCTAACCCACCTCTGTTGCCCTCCCGTGCACTCGACAACAGCTGGGCATGCCGTCGACCGAGGTAGGGCGGTGCAGGTTGACCCCATCAAACCCACGTTGAAAGCGCCAGGATCTGAGCGCTTGAAGCTTAAATATGATGAGCCGCTTTCAAACTTTGCTTTCAATATCTACTTGCGCCGCTACACCGAGGTGCAAATCGAGGAGTCCATCGACGCGGACTACGAGAACATTGTCGCTGGCGACAACACCGTGAAGGAGTATCTGCGGCAAGGCAGCGAGCAGCGGAAAGCCCTGGGGCTCGAGGACCTCGGCAACGTGTCCAAGGCAGGGGCTTACACTCGTCCACTTTTCAGCTCAACTTGAGCGCTTGATAAGGGATAGGGGGTGCGCGTAGGGGTTGTGTAGCCCGTGTTTTAAAGGGGGTGTTTAGGGTGTGGAGGGTGTTTTCTTGTGTCAGACACAGCTCAAGTTGAGTTGAGAAGTGGACGAGTGTAAGCCCCTGGTCCAAGGCATTCGAGGCCGCGCTCGCCAAGATGGAGGAGGCTGGGAGAGGTGCAGCACTCAACATTCAACACGCGGTGCTCGTGAAACCTTGGGTTGTGCGTTGAAGCGACACCACGTCGTTACGAGTCGACGACGCTCGCCACGGTGTGAAATCCACCTGGTTTCTTGCGTGGAGCCAAGCCAAACCACACACAATGTGGAGTGTCATCCCGAGACGGCGCGTGTGATTCCATCCACGGTGCTGTGAAGTGCCACTCCCTGACGTGGCGAGCGATTATTCGTGACACCCCCTAATTATTCGTGCCACCCCTAGACGTGGCGAGCGTTTGTTCCACATGGGTCCCTCGCAGCGCTAACCCTTTCGAGGGGATGTGAGATTTGTAGATGTGAGTGCGCTCATGTCATTTCATCTTTAGCATCTAGCTAGGTAGCGCGCGTATTTTCTAGCTTCTGAGTTACACGCTTTTATAGATAGATAGTCCCTCGCAGAAGGAGACGGGCAAGCCCCTGATGTTGGACGACAAGGAGGGCATGGCGAAGCTGCAGGCTCTGGCCAAGGAGTGGAGTAGGGCTATACTTGTCGCCCCTAAACTAGCCTACTAACCACTAACCCCTAAACTAGCTTAAACTAGCTTAGTTTAAGCCCCCCTAATTGACTAAACCACTGTAGTCACCCATACTAAGACACTAAGCCACTAACCACTAGCCCCTAAATTAGCTTACATTAGCTCAGTTTAACCCCCCCTTCGCCAGCACTAACTTAGTTTGACAAGCATAAGTAGCGCCGCAAGGTCCCTAAACCCTAAACCCTAACCCTAAACCCTAAACCCTGGGCTTGGAGTCGAGTAGGGCCGCAGGGTCCCTCAACCCTAAACCCTAACCCTAAACCCTAAACCCTCGGCATTGGAGTCGAGTAGGGCCGCAGGCTCCGAACACGTCCCGCCCCCCGAGGGCACATCCGCATACCGACATCGGTACACACGGACATTCTATCAGACACGTCAGAGCGGGGGGGTCTCTCTCTCTCCGTTTCACGTTTGGGCTTGGAATTTCCCGCCTCTTTGCCGGTCCGGTACATTTCAAGACCTACCCATCGTGACGCGGCAAGCGTTTATCAACGTCCTCCGGACGCGAAAAGCGTTGGAATTCAGTTCGATCGTAATCGACATTGGAGCACCCAATTTCGGTACATCAGTCTATTCGCCTGTGAAAACAGTCAGTCACTGTTAGTGTACCGGCACACGTGCCAAGGCCGAACAACTCGCAGTCATCTGCCGGTGTGTCATTTGCGCGCCCCGATTGTACGGAAACTGGGTACTCATTCGTATGGGCAAACCCCGATTACGATCGAATTGAATCCTTGTCAACGGCATCCTGACGCGGCAAGCAGTATCCTGTCCGACCGTGACCCCGGTCGGGGTCGAAGAAGACCCCATGTTCAATGAGATCGTGTCAAAGGAGTGGACCGACGAGGACATGGTAGGGTGTGCAGGTTGACCCTATGAAACCCCAGTTGAAAGCGCCTGTAATTAAGCGCTTGAAACCGTATCACGTTAAGCTGCTTTCAAAGTCTGCTTCCAAGTTCAGCTCGCGCCGCTACACGATGGGAAAGGATCAGGAGGAGTCGATGATGGAGGAGGTGTTTGGGGCAAGGGCTTACACTCGTTCATTTCCAGCTCAACTTGAGCCGCGTCTGACACACACACATAACACCCTACAATCCCTACACACCCCAAACACCCCCTTAACACGGGCTACACAACCCCAATCCACCCCCCCTATCACATAACAAAGCGCTCAAGTTAGCTGAGAAGTGAACGAGTGGAAGCCCCTGGTTTGAGGTGATAGAGGCGGTCGAGATGAAGAAGATGGAGGAGCTTGCCAAGCAGATCACCCGCGACGCGGCGGTGGGGCAGTGCAGGTTGACCCTATCAAACCCACTTCGAAACCGACTGGAACTCAGCGCTTGAAACTGAAGTGTGATTTACTGCTTTCAGTTGCGCCGCTACACGGCGGGGAAGGAGACCACCCGCGAGGCAGGGGCTCACACTCGTCCACTTTTCAGCTCAACTTAAGCGCTTTGTATGGGATAGGGGGTGCGCGTAGCCCGTACTAAGGGGGTATTACGGGGTGTTTAGGGTGTAAAGGGTGTGATCGTGTGTCAAACACGGCTCAAGTTGAGCTGGGAAGTGGACGAGTCTAAGCCCCTGCCGCGAGGCGGCGCAGCAGATCGAGACACAGCAGGCGGTGTTTGATGCCACGAGCAATGGTCACTCGCCGGAGCAGCTCGACAAGAAGAAGGCGGAGATCGGTGCCAAGTTCAGGACCGTCAAGGAGGAGGATGTAAGGCCTGGTAGATATTTCTCTCGCCACGTCATCGACACGCATTGATTGCATTGGGAACCCTCATCGCTTGATTCAAACAGAGGAGTTTTCGCAACGCGTTGGAGAGCGATGCGGGCAATAGCGATATCTGAAGGGCCCTAGCTCAAGGAACGCGCCGCCGCCTTCGCCGCCACTCCGGAGCAGCTCAAGAAGAAGTTGGCGGAGGATGCGGCTGCCGCCCCCGCCGCCGCCGCCGCTGCCGCCGCCCCCGCCGCCCCCGCGGCTGCTGCTGCCCAGGCGGCCAAGGGCAAGGCACCGCAGGGCAAGGCACCGCAGGGCAGGGCACCGCAGGGCAAGGCACCGCAGGGCAAGGCACCGCAGGGCAAGGCACCGCAGGGCAAGGCACCGCAGGGCAAGGCACCGATGCCCCCTAAACCCTAAACCCTAAACCGGCGAGGAGGAGGAGGAGGAGGAGGAGGAGTATGATCATGATCATGATGATGACGAGAAGGAGGACGTGCCGACGACAGCGGCGTTGCAGCCGAAGAGGGAGTGAAGGACGGGCCTCAAGATGGCATATCGAGAATGAGACTGAGGAGGCGGGCGGGGCGCGAATGCACCGCAATGTCAAGTACTAGTAGTAAGACAATTGGGGGTGGGTGTTGGGGGTGTGGAGGGTGATATCAAGTACTAGTAGTAAGAAAATTGGGGGTGGGTTTTGGGGGGCTGGAGGGTGTGGGCGCGGGGGGGATAACTGTACCAGGGGGGGGTCGACTGTAGCAAATCAGAGTCGAATCTGTACTGCGAGTCTGACGAACAAACAAAATGTAGCACTGTGTCATCCTTTGAATTGACAAAATATTATGATATGAACGAATTTGAAAGGTTCGCGCGACCGGCAATCACGCGGTGCTCAAACCAACCGAGCCGCCGCGAACGTTCCGTTGTGCCTCCTCCGCGCCACCTTCGTTACGCGTTTTCCTGCATCCATTTGTTTATTTTTTGACCGCCGAATCTCTATACACGCGTCCGGCCGATTTGCTAGCTATGAAATCTACGCATCCACGCCTGCGTCGGCATCATCCTGCCCCAATATGCTGGCTATGAAGTCTACACACCCCTCCCTGCTCCCTGAGCACGGCTTTCGGCACACCGCAACTGCCGCGTTCGCTTCAAAATTCAATATCCCAGCCTGTGTTGAATACCTCCCAGCAAGGGCTTTCACTCGTTTACTTTTCAGCTCAACTTAAGCGCTTCCTGTAAAATAGGAAGTGCGTTGAGCGGTTGTTTAGGGGATATTTAGGGGGTGATTAGGGGGGTGCTAGGGAGTAAGAAGGGGTGTTTATAATGTGTTCCGTGTCAGAAACGGCTCAGGTTGAGCTGAGAAGTGGACGAGTGTGAGCCCCTGCCTCCTGGCGGAACATGAGCTGCAGCGCGGCGATGCGCGTGTATGTCTCCTTCATGCAGCGGCGCAAGCTGAATTTGAAAGCAAAAGTTGAAAGCGATTCATCATATTCTAGTGTCAAGGGACTGGTTCCAGGCGGTTTCAACGTGGATTTGAAAGGGTCAACCTGCACCGCCTGACCTTCATCGCTTCGCCCGATCGCTTGATCTCCTCCATCGGGTCCATGAACTCCATTATTTCCTCCGACCAGGGCCGTGATATGACAAAGGGAATGAAGGTGTTGACGATCGATCGATCGATCGATCGTTCGATCTCCACCTGCTGTGATTGGTCGACAGCCCAACTGTTTTTTGGCGCCACCTGTCGACCAATCACAGCAGCGTAAAATCGGTGAGACGTCGATGGATCTATCGATCGATCGATCGATCGTCAACACCTTCATTCCCTTTGTCATAAGCCGCGTCCTTCTCGCACCTCAACTCGAGCGTCTCCGAGGTGTTCAGTTGTGACGCGATGACTTCAGCGGGTTCAGGAATAAACCACAAACCACAAAAGGTGAAGGTTGGGATGGCTAATCGTCAGCCTCCGCCTAGCCCCCGTTTGAGTGCGCTCATAGTGATAGACCCTGCCCGCTCGTCCAATTCCAATAAGCTTCCAGCCATGGACTTCTGATTCCTTTCATCCAGCTTACACCGAGCCTTGGCCGTCTCAAGGTACGTCATAAAAGTGGACTTGCTCATCACCGGCTTCTCGATGTAGCGGCGCAAGTTGAAATTGAAAGCAAAGTTTGAAAGCGGTCCATCTATATATTTGTTTCAAGCGCTTGGTTCCAGACGCTTTCAACTTGGGTTTGATAGGGTCAACCTGCACCGCCTTATCTCGAGGACACTCGCGTCGCCGCTGCCGCCGCCGCTGACATCGCCCCGATCGAGGACCTCGGCGCGCCGGGTGTACACGTCGACGAACTCTCGGCGGAGCTCTGTGCGAATGGTGGCGAGCCTCTGCGCCGCCTCGGGGTCCGTGGCCGCCGCCCAGGGGCTTACACTCGTCCACTTTTCAGCTCAATATGAGCCATTTCTGACACAAATACACCCTGAACACCCCCCGATACACCCGAACACTTCCCGAGCACCCCCTAAACAACCCCTACATGCACTTCCTATCCCACAGAAAGCGCTTACGTTGAGCTGAAAAGTGGACGAGTGTAAGCCCCTGCCGCCGTCTTGAGGCACTCCGTCGTGAAATGCCGCAGCATCTCGTCCACCATCCAGGGGCTTAAACTCGTCCACTGTTCGGCTCAACTTAAGCGCATTCTCTCGGACAGGGGTGCGTTCAGGGATTGTTTTGGGGATGTTTAGGAAATGTCAGGGGGTATTCAGGAGTATCAGGGGGTGTTCAGGGTGTGTTTTGTGTCAGAAACGGCTCAGGTTGAGCTGAGAAGTGGACGAGTGTAAGCCCCTGCCGCCATCCACACCTCCGGCTCCGATTGCTGCCGCCGGAACTCTCGGAGCAGCATTAACCCCAGCTCCTTCCACCAGGGACACAGATTGATAACGCTCGCCACGTCATAGGCCAGATTGATAACGCTCGCCACGTCATAGGCCAGATTGATAACGCTCGCCACGTCATAGGCCAGATTGATAACGCTCGCCATGTCATAGACCAGATTGATAACGCTCGCCACGTCATAGGCCAGATTGATTACGCTCGCCACGTCATAGGCCAGATTGATAACGCTCGCCACGTCATAGGCCAGATTGATAACGCTCGCCACATCATAGGCCAGATTGATAACGCTCTCCGAGCCATAGGCCAGATTGATAACGCTCGCCACGTCATAGGCCAGATTGATTTCGCTCGCCACGTCATAGGCCAGATTGATTACGCTCGCCACGTCATAGGCCAGATTGATTACGCTCACCACATCATTGGCCAGATTGATAACGCTCGCCACGTCATAGGCCAGATTGATAACGCTCGCCACGTCATAGTCCAGACTGGTAATGCTCGCCACGTCATAGGCCGGCGCTGAACCGTCATAGGACGTCACGTAAACGTCGTAGGACGTCATTGCACTCAATAAACGAGGTTGTATTAATACACGTGGCGAATGACAACAGTCAGGAAAGAGAGGGAGTGGCCAGGCCAGGGAGGAGGATGCGGCGAGTGTGTGCGGATGCGCAGGTACACTATGAGCAATGAGCAATGAGGAAGCAGTGGGGTTGAACGGTGAGGGCCCACCTGTAGCATGGCGATCTCGTCCTCCGGGCAGGGGCTTACACTCGTTCACTTTTCAGCTCAACTTGAGCCGTGTCTGACACACAAAAATACCCTACACACCATACAAACCCCCTTACAACACCCCCTCAACACGGGCAATACAATCCCTACGCGCACCCCCTATCCCATAAAAAGCGCTCAAGTTGAGCTGAGAAGTGGACGAGTGTAAGCCCCTGCATCCGGGCGCTCCTGCTGGTACGCCAGGTACGTCAGGTCCAGCGCCCGTGGGGAGGGTACGCTGGTACACTGCGAGGAAACAGTTATGACAAAGTGCGTGAAACCAGTTATAAACTTAGCAACAAGAAGTACTATGTCGTCCCGCTCGACGCACATTGTCATAGATTGCGTTGAACATGGAATACGTTGCAAGGGAGACGACGGCTTAGTTGAGCAAAATAAGGTTGGCCCCGCCGACTGGCAGAACTCACCGGTGAGGCCGTCGGATTCGCAAAACTCTTTGATGAGCGCCTGCCAGATGGGGATGGGGGCGGGAGAGGGAGCGTCAGTCCCCCGTGCGCCGAGGTACTACTCCCGCTTGTAAGTGCACAGACCCCACCCCGTGTACGGCTTTATGGTTCACCCCGGCGGCTCTGTACGGCGGTACGGCGCAGCGGGAACCCGGCGCGACGCGCGTGGTTGTGTGTGCCTTGTCGCGCTGTTTCGCCCCAACTCAATCTCGGGTTGACGTGACGCACCAGGCACGTCTCGTTGTCCTTGCATTTCTTTGTTTCGAAGGAGAACTCGTCGAACTTGATGCCCTTCCACGACCGGATCCCGGCGATGTCCTTGGGCCACATCGCGGCCGCCACGAGCCGGCCGCCGCGTGGCGTGCGTCGCGCCCGCGGCCCCAACCCCATCCCTACGGCACCCGCCGCCGCCGCCGCCGACGACGCCGAGCGCGAGCATCCTCCGGCCCTCTGCGTTGCGCCCCGCGGCGCGGCGGCCGCGGTGCATTGAGGCGTCGCGGCGGCGGCGAATTGAGACATCGGGGCGGGCTTTAACTTGGGCGGCGTGAGGCGCGCGAGCACAGTGCGGAATGCGCTGCGAGTGCCTCTGAGGTCGGCGTACGCGGTCGACGCGACAGATGGAACCCTAAAGACACGGGTCCGAAACCCTAAACCTATCCAAGAAAAACGCCTGGCGTCAGCCCTGCGTTCAAGCAAATCCCCAAAGGCAGCTACAGTAGTGCACACCCTTGATGCCTGTATCATAAACGGACTGTGACAGTGGCGTAATGAAGGCGTTTGACTTGGGCAGGGTGACACGCGCGCGCGCACATGAGAGTGTGCTGTAAAATGGAGTGGCTTGGGGCTTGAGAAGGGATGGGCGCTGGCGCACAGCGCGTGGAATATGGAAAGGCGGTCTTGGCACGAGCGAGAGTTGGAACCCTGGACAATATTATGATAGTAGTCTATTTATACTCGACTAGTCTACAGATAAACCAGTACATTACTGGTACTTGCCCCGACGACAAGTGCCTAGTCTGTGGGCTAGTAACTTCTAGTAAGCTGGAGTTTGGTGCTTTGGCCAAAAGTCAAATGACTTTTGGTGAAAATCACCAAATGCCTACTTTTCACGGGTAGTACGGGATACTATAATATACAGCACGTTTTACAGACTAGGCACTAGTAGATGCCGCCGCCGTATCCCCTGGCGCGCGCGCCCGGGTCCGGGTAATCCCGCGCGCTGCCCGCCTGCGGCCAGGGGCTTACACTCGCTCACTTCAGAGCTCAACTTGAGGACCTTCGGGGACACATCGCTCACGTTTGAGCTGAACTTGAGCACCCCGGGACACATCCACGGTAAGTTTGGGTTGCTTGGGGGGATTCAAGTTGAGCGGAAAAAATGAGCGGAAATGGGAACGATTGTAAGCCCCTGCCCGCGGCCGCACCAGCCCCTCCCCCGCCGCCACCCGCGCCCGCAGCTCCCCCAACGTCCCCACCCCAACCGCAAGGCCCGCCGGATATCGCTGAGCCACGTTATACGATGCCAATACACTCAGAAACAGACGACGCTTCAGCATACGGTGGACGACGTGGCGGGCGGGCAGTATCCTCGGGGGCCAGGGCCAGAGCCTGGTGCATCCTTGTACACGCGGAAGCGTTTCTCTCTTCATCTCTCGCGAGCAACATCTGCCAGGCCCTACCCGAGCAGCCCCATCGCTCGTTCCAGTTCGTCCTTGATGTAGCGGCGCAAGTTGAATTTGAAATCAGAGTTTGAAAGCAGTCCATCATATTCCAGTTTTAAGCGAATAGTTCTAGGCGGTTTCAGCTTGGGTTTGATAGGGTCAAGCTGCACCGCCCTACCTTGAGAATGTCCATAGCCCGGTCCACACCCGCCTCGCTGAAGCGGCGCAAGTTGAAATTGAAAGTTAAAGTTGAAAGCAGGTTAAGATATTATGGTTTCAAGCGCTGAAATCATGGGCGCTTTCAGCACGGATGTTGATACTGTCAACCTGCACCGCTCTACCTCGCCCCCCGCGCACAGCCCGTACAGGTACGGCTTGCCAGGCACCAGGGGCTCACATTCGTCCACTTTTCGGCTCAACGTAAACACTTTCTGTGGGATAGCGGGTGCATTTAGGAGTTGTTGAGGGGTTGTTTAGGAGGTGTGAGGGGTTAATAGGAGTTCTTTATGGTGTATTTTGCATCAGAAACGGCTCAGGTGGAGCTGAAACGTGGACCAGTGTAAGACCCCGCCAATCGCCACGCCGTCCGCCCCGAGCGCCAGAGCTTTCAGAATGTCCGTCCCCCGCTGCACCCCGCACTGACGGCCCGCTGCCAACCGCTTCAGATTAGACAACGGGTGTAATTACTACGAGTCAGGACCTATGACGTGCTACGTCTTTAACCTCCATATACCATCGAAACAAAGAAGCTATCAACCGCTTCAGTATGGGCCGTTCACCCTGACACAGTGCCGCTCGACACCGTCATTTGACCCAAATCGGTTCACTTTGATGCAAGGCCCTGAGGCCCGGTATTGAGGGCTGAAGTGTGGCCATCTCACGCTAACACTCGACATAGTGGGTGGACCGAAAGTTGGCTCTCTTCGATAGCGGGCCCTACCCTCCATCCATGATGAGCTCGATGGGTTTCCCCGTGCGCTTGCTCACCGCCATGCTGAAGCGGCGCAAGTTTCATTTGAAAGCAATTGTTGAAAGCGGCTCATTATATCATAGCTGCAAGCGTGTAGTTCCAGGCGGTTTCAACATGGGTTTCATAGGGTCAACCTGCACCGTCCTACCATGCCAGCTGTGGATCCGGTGAGGGCGGGCACACCGCCCCCCGCCGTCCCGGGCGTGGCCCCGACGCCCTCGTGCGCCCGGGACGCCGCCCACGCCTCCACGCCGCCCAGTGCCTCTCTCCAGGGCCGCACTCGCCACCGCTCTATTCAGTTTCCACTTTAAACTCAGTGTCGGGGTGACCCGTCACCCTGAGATTCTCGAAACCGAAGGTCTATTTACTCAAGGATCGCGGTCCGGTTGGACAGTCGGCGAGTCGGTCGGTGGGATTTTGGAAATGGACAGTACTAATTTTCGCACGGGATTCGATACCATACCTGCGATACCAGACCCAACACTGAGTTTAAGCCATTTGTCCCTGCCCAGATACCACTTGAGTCATCCCATTTCATTGTTTTTTCAGCCGGCACTTTTAAACCTTTTGTCCCTGAAACCATTTGAGCTGACCCACGTAATGTAGGTTCTAGCAGGCACTTTGAGTATGACAAAGTGCGTGAAACCACTTAGACACTCAGTGAGACTAAGTGCTAAGTCGTCCCGCTCGACCAATCAGAACGCTCCACTTGGACGACTTAGTACTACTTGTTGCTAAGTGTCTAAGTGGTTTCACGCACTGTCATATCCCACTTAATGTAGGTTCTAGCTGGCAGATTGAGTAGTACTGCCCCGCCTGTCGAATGGATGGCAGCACGTCGATGGGCGCGGGTGCCGTCTCCAGCTGCCGCCCGCCGTGGTTCAGGGGCTTACACTCGTCCACGTTTCGGCTCAACGTGAGCGCTTTCTGTGGGAGAGGGGGTGCATTTAGGAGTTGTTTAGGGGGTGTGTAGGGCATGTCAGGGGGTATGAGGGGGTGTTCATCGTGTATTTTGCGTCAGAAACGGCTCAGGTTGAGATGAAAAGTGGGCGAGTGTAAGCCCCAGCCGTGGTTGGATACCCAGATGGAATCGAACCCGTGCTCCACCTGTAATGTGGCAGTGACCCCAACGTAGTGTGTCAAGGGTATATAAGGGGTGTATACGGAATGAATTAGGGGTATATAAGGAGTGCATACGGAATGAATCAGGGGTGTGTCAGTGGTGTATTAGGGGTTTATTAGGGGTGCAGTAGGGGTGTATTATGGGTGTAGGAGGGGTGTAGTAGGGGTGTAGTAGGGGTGTATAATGGGTGTAGTACCGCGCGCAGCGCGTCGTCCGGGCGGATCACCCCCTTCAGCGCCACCGGCCCGGTGTCACCCCGCGCCCAGGGTCCACACAGGTTTAGGATTTAGGGTTTGAGTTCAGGGTTTTAGGGCCTAGCTAGGTTCGACAGCACATACTGCACTAACCTTCGTCACAGGATATCATCGTACTCAAGAAACGAGGGCCTGAATGGTAAGACACCATCCGAGTCGACCACGTGACTGCCCTGCCCATTCCTGGCACAGCCACTCGGCGTCTTTCCAGTTGAAGGAGGGGTCGAACGCCTCCCGGATGAACGACACCTGCGCCTGGCGGTCCTCGGGGAAGTCTCCCTGGGCCGCGAGTTGCCTCTCCCCAGGGGCTTACGCTCGTCCACTTCTCAGCTCAACTTGAGCCGTGTCTGACACAAGCAAACACTCTACACACCGTAAACACCCCCTTAAACCCTTTCAACACGGGCCACACGACCCCTACGCGCAACCCCTTCCCATACAAAGCGCTCAAGCTAAGCTGAAAAGTGGATGAGAGTAAGGCCCTGCCTCTCCCGCTCCTGCACCGCCGCGTAGGTATACTCGGGGTTGGACAGGAAGTCCCAGGACCACGCGGGCCGCCGCGCCGCCTCCATCGCCTGTCTCATGGTGTACGCCGGGGGCACTGTGAACCCGTTGCGGATGTCCCGCTCTCGGTTGCCGTACCACGTCAGGTCCACGGTGTAGTGGCGCAAGTTGGACTCGAAAACCAGAAGCTGAAAGCAATATAGCACACTTCGGTTTCAAGCGCCTAGTTCCAGGCGGTTTCAACTTGGGTTTCAAAGGGTCAAGCTGCACCGCCCGACCACGGTGAGGGCCAGCGCGTGGAAGCCGTTCTCCCGCGCCTGCGCCAGCATGTCCCGCACCAGCCCCTTATCCTTCCACACGTACAGCTGAAACAGCTTCGGCCCCGCCGTCCAGGGCCCGCAGGTTTAATTGGGGTTTAGGGTTTAGGGTTTAGGGTTTAGGGTTTAGGGTTTAGGGTTTAGGGTTTAGGGTTTAGGGTTTAGGGTTTAGGGTTTAGGGTTTAGGGTTTAGGGTTTAGGGGTTAGGGGTTAGGGTTTAGGGTCTAGGGGTTAGAGTTTAGGGGTTAGGGATTGGGGTCGCCAGATATTGGGAGTGAGCGTCATCCAACGCACTTTGCTCACCCTCGTTTCTTGAGTGAAAATTGTAACTTAACTTATGACGTGGCGCTCGATATCTGGCAGGCCCTACCGGCGTGAGCGGCCCAATCTCCCGCGGCGCCGCCGTGCCCATGGTGCTCAGGCAGTACATCGCGCCGACCGCCAGAGCCCTCACACGCCGTCCCCTCTGGATTCGGTCCCCTATGTATATTAAGCTCAGGAAATGTTTCAACACCTGCACTCGAATACTGACCCCCCTCTGACCCCCCTGCCGTGCTTGGCGGCTGCGCGCGCCACGCCGCCTTCCCCGTCGGAGTGGAACATCTTGCTGCCCGCGGTGGGCGCCGGGAAGAACGGCAGGCCCACATCGCGCCCAAACAGCTGTGTGCTGATGTCCAGCGGCGGCTTTATCCCGCGCGCAAGGGTCGGGGATAAACACCGTCAATATTTGGGCACGGCCCAATATCTGACTGTTGCTCATATGACAAAGTGCGTGAAACCACTTAGTAATTTAGCAAGAAGTAGTACTAAGTCGCCCAAATGCAGCGTTATGATTGGTCGAGCGGGACGACTTAGCACTAGGTCTCACTAAGTGTCTAAGTGGTTTTACGCACTTTGTCATACTAGATAGTGCGCCAGTACAAAATGGGGCCTGGTATCTGACGGTTTGCTCATAGTGTACCAGTACACCGTGCGAGCACCCTCCCTGCCTGCGAGGATGTGGGCGTGCAGCTCCAGTTGCGAGTACGCGTCCTTGTCGTAAGGTGCGGTGGTCAGCGGAGGCTTCCACTCGTCCACTTTTCAGCTCAACCTCAGCCGTTTTTGTCACACCTCCTCGCGTCCCCCTGTCTAATAGACTGGGGAAAAATCATGCACCCAACGCATCCCAGAAACTGTGCTTACGTTGAGCTGAAAAGTGGACAGTGTAAGCCGCTGGTGGTGAGCGGAGGCGTACATGGTCAAGTGCGGCGGATGATGCGGCGAGCATGATTGCACTATGCGGGGGTTGACGTGGTGAGCACCGGTACACTATGCGGTGGATGACGTGGCAAGGATGATTGCACTATGCGGGGGTTGACGTGGTGAGCACCGGTACACTATGCGGTGGATGACGTGGATGGGTTGGGAGGTGGGTTCCGGGCACGGCCCTACCTTGTTGCGGCGAAGGCTTATCTCGTCGTCGGCACCCGCGTCCAGATAGTCGAACACCATCCCACAGGGCCACCACCAACTCCCGCAGCACTTTTTGTGTGCAAAGTTGGGTGATAACAGGTCACTAAAAGGGTTCCGGTTGAGCTGAGAAGTGGACGAGGGTAAGCCCGTGGTACACATGGCAGCTCAACACCGGTCTGCCCTTTTCCCGCATGGGGTGCATTTGTTTTCTGGTCGTGAGGGCCGACACGAGCGAATGAAGTAAAGGGCCACAGCTGCGGAGTATCTGGCCATGGCCCCGCCATCTTGTGCGCGCGCTGCTTGGCGGCGTCGCGCAGGTCCGAGATGTTGACACAGTTCTGGAGGCGCCGCTGCGACGGCGCGTCGAGGATGGGGCGGACCAGCGGGCAGGGGCTTACACTCGTCCACTTCTCAGCTCAACTTGAGCCGTGCCTATCACAAGAAAACACCCTACACACCCTAAACAACCCCTAGCACCCCCTAAACATGGCATATACAACCCCTACGCGCACCCCCTATGCCATAAAAGCGCTCAAGTTGAGCTGAAAAGTGGACGAGTGTAAGCCCCTGCCAGCGGGGTGAGGTACTTGAGCAGGTGGTGGACGCCCAACCCATGGGGAGTGAACTTCATGGGCGCGGGCCGCGGCAGCGCGCGCGACGCCATGGACGGGAGCTGGCGCCTGTGCCGGTGATGGTGATTTCGCTGCTGCTGCTGCTGCTGCTGCTGTACTGTAGATGGGCGCGACGAGGGGCCTCGGGCGGGCGGGGGGAGCCTCGCGAGCCAGGGCCCAAAGAAATGAAAACGTTGGACGTCTCATAACTCTTTATACGAGTTATGCAGCTGTCGTCACACCAGTTCACGATGGATAATGCTGTCGCGTCGTCTCGCTATTGGAGAGCTCGGACGGCGGGAAGGGGACCCCACCAGCAAAAAGAGACGGGGAGGTGGGCGGCAGCAATGTGGTGCGCGACGTGGTGCACTTGAGCAACTTCTTATGATACTCGTATAAACATCTTCACTCGGCAGATCGCGAGATCGGCACCCTCGTTCCATCGGTCGGACAATGTTAGTGTCTGGTACCACCAATTGAGTTGTGTGTGCGGCGCCAACCTGACATCGTCACTACAGCACCGCCCGCCACGCCTGTGGGGTCGAGCCCATCCTTCCAAAGCAACCTTCCGCACCCTTCTGCACCCGTCCGCACCCGTCCACCGCCCTTTACCGTCCACCGCATCCGGGAAGATGGCTCCCAAGAAAGCGGTGAGCGAAGGAGCGAAGATACCGGTAACGGTGGGGGGCAGGGCTTACACTCGTCCCCATTCCCGCTCAACTTGAGCTCACCTTGCCCAGTTCCGCTCAACTTAAGCTTACATCGTCCCCCATATCACCCAAATTAACCCGTGGATGTGTCCTGGAGGTGCTCAAGTCGAGCTCTAACATGAGCGACGTGTCCCCGAAAGGTCCTCAAGCTGAGCTGAGAGGTGAGCGAGTGTAAGTCCCTGGTGGGCGGCGTGCGCGAGGGCGTGGCGCACGCGCCCAAGCTGAAGGACGCCCAAGAGGGCTGCGCGGGCGCCGTCACCGGTCAGCCCTACACGCCACCCAACATGATCGGTCTTGTATACCACCAAGTAAAGTTGCAGCCCGGGGTGTAACCATAATGAGTAATAACACGAATTTGGTCACGTTCCTGATTCAACAACTTTCTGACGATTTTCGTTTTGCGGGGTGCGCGACCTTGGCGGTCGGGGTGGTGGAGGCCATCGACGGCATCGCCAGCAGCGGCAAGAAGGGCTTTAAGCTCACGCTCGATATCGGCAGGGCGGGGACCGCCGCTCGCCGCTCACACCCTCCGCTCCGAAAAAAATTGGTCAAAGACACCAAACATCGTCTTGTCAATCCTGGCGTTGGATGGAGTCTTGTAGGGCCAACATATAAAGTTCTGGTGTCTGGATTGTAACCGGGTGCAGGCGAATGGCTCTCGTTAAGCCTTATCCTAAGTGTGCCACCACGCGCGGCACGCACGGTACTCGACTGAGTTCAGAACCATTTTCATCTGCTCATAGCCCAGGGTGGATAGGGGAGGTCCGAGGTGATTGCCGTGAGAATGGAAGTGTCCACGCGCGGCACCCTGGCGGCAGGCGAGCCCGCCACCATCACGGTGGTGACCACGGAGAAGGGCATCGAGGCAGGGGCTTACACTCCTCCACTTTTCAGCTCAACGTAAGCGCTTTCCGTGGGATAGGGGTGCATTCATGGGTTGCTCAGGGGTTGTTTACGAGGTATCAGGGGGTACCAGGGGGTGTTCAGGGTGTGTTTTGTGTCAGGAACGGCTCAAGTTGAGCTGAGAAGTGAACGAGTGTACGCCCCTGCATCGAGGTGGGGTCCAAGCTAGCGGTGTGCCCCGCCGGCGCCATCGTCAACGACGTGGAGGCAGGGGCTTACACTCATCCACTTTTCAGCTCAACTTGAGCGCTTTGTATGGGATGGGGGGTGCGCGCAGGGATTGTGTAGCCCGTGTTCAGGGGGTGTTAGGGGGTGTTTAGGGTGTGTATGGTCTTTTCTCGTGACAGAAACGGCTCAGGTTGAGCTGAGAAGTGGACGAGTGTAAGCCCCTGCGTGGAGGTCCCCGCCGGCGCCGTTGTCCTCGGTGTCGCCACCACCGGTCGGGCCTCATAAACCAGCCATTTGTGCTACCCTTTTTGATATGAGCCCTTCATGCCCAAGGTCATGACTAATCTTACATTATGAAATTAGCTCGTTTGTAGTGAGGTAAACGCCATATCCCACGATGCGGCTCTGCATTCTATTTGTTGCGCTGCCTTCTGTTTTAAAAGCAGCGAGCCGGTAGACGGACCCTGGGCTATGGCGCGCTGGTGAACCAGGCGCAGCTAGGGTGGAGCAGCCCGGTGGATGGGTATGTGGAGCTGCCGGCGCGCTTCGTGGCGGGCGAGGGGGTGCCGGGCGACCGCCCCAAGAAGAAGGCAGGCCTCGGCCACCCCCTCCGTTTTCAGCTACTACGGGCCAATACCAGTGCCGGTGCCAGTGCAAGTCCAGTGCCAGTGCCATGCCAGTCTAGTAATATGCCAGGGCCATGAGAACTACTGACGTCAACCCCATTCACAGGTCTGAGGCGTTGTTCCAACTCCATACGTCTGAGACGCCGGAAGGAGCACAAGTTGAGCTGACGTGGGGACTGGTGGACGGCCCTAGGAAGAGGAGGCGCAGTTGGATGCGCTGGGAAACACCGTGTTGACGGAGGCGGTGGACGCCATGTTCATCGTGAAGCCCAAGGTAGGGCGGTGCAGGTTGACCCCATATTGACCCCGGCTCGACCGCGCCTGGTTTGAGCGCGTGAAGCTAAAACATTATGAACCCCGTTCAAACTTTCCTTTCAAAATCAACTTGCGCCGCTACACCAAGGCGACGAAAGAAGAGAAGAAGGCGGCAGCGGCGGCCAAGGTAGAGCGGTGCAGCTCCACACCAGGTTGACCCTGGATTGACCTGACCGCGCTTGGTTTCATCAGCACTTGAAGCTGAAATGTGATGAACCGCTTTCAAGTTTTGCTTTCATTGTTTCAACTTGCACCCCTTCACGAAGGCCAAGGCGCGCAAGGCGGCCAAGGGCGGCGGCGCAGAGGAGGAGGAGGAGGCAGGGGCTTACACTCGTCCACTTTTCGGCTCAACTTTAGAGCATTCTGTGGGATGGGGGTGCAATTAGGGGTTGTTTAGGAGGTGTCAGGGGGTATTCAGGAAACTCAGGGGGTGTTCAGGGTGTATTTTGTGTCTGAAACGGCTCAGGTTGAGCTGAGCAGTGGACGAGTGTAAGCCCCTGATAGGAGGAGGCGGAGGAGGCGGAGTTGAAGACGGCGACGAAGGCGGGGGCTTACACTCGTCCACTTTTCGGCTCAACGTAAGCACATTTTGTGGGATACGTCGGGTGCATGATTTTCCCCAAGTCTATTAGACAGGGGGACACGGGGAGGTGTGATCAAAACGGCCCAGGTTGAGCTGAAAAGTGGACGAGTGTCAGCCCCTGGACGAAGGCGCAGGTGAAGGCGGTGCGGAAGAAGTGCGCGGAGCGTCGCAAGGCCGGCGAGGAGGGGGTCCACACCGACGACGAGATGGAGAAGGAGGGCTACGCGCCGGAGGAGTGAGGTGGCAGCGGGTAGCGGGGGCCTGGGCGGCGGGGGTGCGGGGGGGGGCGCCGGAGGAGTGAGGGGGCAGCGGGCTGCGGGGGCTTGGGCGGTGCTGGAGGAGTGAGGGGGCGGCAGGGTGTGGGGGCCTGGGCGGGGTGCGGGGTGCAAGGTGTGGGGCGGGGTGCGGGGACCTGGGCGCCGGAGGAGTGAGGGGGCGGCGGGGTGTGGGGTGCGGGGTGCGGGGACCTGGGCGCCGGAGGAGTGAGGGGGCGGCGGGGTGTGGGGTGCGGGATGCGGGGTCCTGGGCGCCGGAGGAGTGAGGGGGCGGCGGGGTGTGGGGTGCGGGGTGCGGGGTCCTGGGCGCCGAAGGAGTGAGGGGGCAGCGGGGCAGCGGGATGCGGGGGGCTGGGCGGCAGCCTGCTGTCCCTTATACACGCGGAAGCTTCTCTGCCATGCGGGAGGAGCAGGGCGGGGGCGCGCGCGTGGGGACATTCAGTCAGGCTACATTGGTCTTGGGGGCTAACTTCGTCAGCACACATTCTCCTTTCTAGGCGGATTCTTAATTGTTGATTGCTCATTGTTGATTTTTTATTCACAGTTAACAATTCACAATAACAAATCTCTTCTACCAAAAAATCATGGGTTTACAGCCCCCCGGCAAGCGCGCCCTCCCTCCCCCCCCCCCCTCTCCCGAACTGGCAATACTTGTGCTGTCAGCTGTGAGTTGACTCGTCAGTTGGCGGCTCCCGTAAGCTTTTTATCCTTTGCATCCTTCGCATCCGCCTCGGCATCTGGAAACTGCAGCGGGCTCCCGAAGCCCGGCTCGCCCTCCAGAATGTTCTCATTCATGAAGCGCTCGAACTTCCCGGCGTTGGCGCCCGTGTGCATGTGCACCTGGTTGTAGCGGCGCAAGTTGAAATGTAAAGCAAAACTTGAAAGCGGTTCGTCACATTTTAGTTTCAAGCGCTTAGTTCCAGTCGCTTTCAGCTTGAATTTGATAGGGTCAAGCTGCACCGCCTCACCTGGTCCTTGTTGCGGAAGAAGTAGAACGTCGGTGTGGACTTGACCTTGAGGCAGGGGCTTACACTCGTCCACTTTTCAGCTCAACCTGAGCCATTTCTGACACAAAATGCATCTTAAACACGCCCTAATAACCCCTGACACCGGCTACCCCCCCCCCTATACAACCCCTAAATGCACCCCCTATCCCACAGGAAGCTCTTACTGGGCTCAGGTTGAGCTGAGTAGTGGACGAGTGTAAGCCCCTGCCTTAAGGCGGTCGCGGCACAACACCGTCATGTCCTTGTTCTCGTTCCCAAACACCTTGATGAATCGCGCGCCGCTGAACCGCTCCGCGAAGTCCTGGTGTCAAGGCCCAGTATCACACACGACGGCCGTATTCAGTGGTGTCATGGTATCAAACCGAGGTGATTCGACGAATGAGGGTACAGTATGTCACGCTGCAATAGGCCAATTTCGGTACATCGCTTCCAGCGCGGAGCGCTGACGCTTTGCCCGCAACCCTGTATGGGCATTCAACCTGGCGCCTGCCCGTGTGGAGCGCTGACGGTTTGTCCGCAACTCTGTATGGGCATTTCACCCAGGCGATATACCGAAATCAGCCCATCTCGGTTCGAGTGCTTGTTCTGAGGACCCCCCCTGCCTGGTACTTGCGGGTGAAGGCCTTACACGGCTTGCAGTAGGTGACGCCCACCATCATGTAGCGGCGCAACTTGAATATGAAACCAAAGTTTGAAAGCAGTCATCAAATTCCAGTTTCAAGCGCTTAGTTCCAGGCGGTTCGAACTCGGGTTTGATAGGGTCAACCTGCACCACCTTACCATGATGACCGTCATCTGTCCCGTGCCGTCCGCGTCGTCCAGCACCTGCTCGTACTCCGCCATGGTGTGGATCACCTCCACGCTGCTCTTCCCGATGCTGTCATTCCACCACTGGATGAACTCACGCTTGAGCACGGTGCCCGTCATCTCATAGTCCATCTCAACCATCAGCTCCTGCAGCTCGAAGTCGGTCATCCTCACGCCAGGGGCTTACACTCGTCCACTTTTCGGCTCAAAGTAAGCGCTTTCGGTGGGATAGGTGGTGCATTTAGGGGTTATTTAGGGCTGTTCAGGGGGTGTCAGCGGGTATCAGGGGGCGTTCAGGGTGTAGTTTGTGTCAGGAAAGGCTCAGGTTGAGCTGAAAAGTGAACGAGTGTGTGCCCCTGCCTCACGCCCAGCTTGGTGATGGCGTTGGCCAACTCTTTCTTGGACAGTTCACCGGAGTTGTCCTCATCGAATTCGTCGTACACCGCCGACAGCTGATCGTCCGTCAGCTTCTGCGGGCTCAACCCCCGCGAGTGCCCGATGGCGGCGCGGACGCGCGCGGTATCCAACCGCAATGTCAGGATCTCGCCCCCCCCCCGGGCCGCGCCCTGCACCCAGGGGCTTACACTCGTTCACTTTTCAGCTCAACGTAAGCGCTTTCTGTGGGATAGGGGGTGCATTAAGGGGTTGTTTAGGGGGTGTTTGTGAGGTGCTAGGGGGTATCAGGGGGGGGTTGAAGGTGTTTGTGTCAGAAACGGCTCAGGTTGAGCTGAAAAGTGGACGAGTGTAAGCCCCTGCCTGCACCGCCGCGGCGATCCCCTGCTGCGCGCACAGCACGGGGGTCTTGACGTGTTCCAACTTGCCCACCCACCGCTCGAAGGACACGGAGGCGCGCCCGCACACCACGAAGGTGTCCGGCGAGCACACCGCCTCACACCAGGGTCGTTGACAACAAGGGTTTAGGGTTTAGGGCTTAGGTTTTAGGGTTTAGAGTTTAGAGTTTAGGGTTCAGGGTGGTCGTTGAGAACAAACCCACACGAACTGATATCAGACAGGGCCGCATGACTAACTTTCCGGGTGGATGCTCATACAGACGCGTTGAGGAGAAGGAGGAGGAGAGGAGGAGGAGAAGACTCAGCTTCGGTTGAGTGAGTGTTGTCAATGACCCCCCTTGTGTTGTCAATGACCCCCCTTGTGTTGTCAATGACCCCCCTTGTGTTGTCAATGACCCCCCTTATGTTTTCAATTACCCCCCTTGTGTTGTCAATGACCCTCCTTGCCTCGATGCGCTGCAGGTAGTGGTCGACACGCTTGGCCCAGCGGTCCCAGTCCTCGTCGTAGCGGCGCAAGTTGAATTTGAAAGCAGGACTTGAAACCAGTCCATCACATTTTAGTCTCAAGCAGTCAGTTGTATGCGCTTTCAACACGGGTTTGATATGGTCAACCTGCACCGCCCTACCTCGTCCGCGGGGTCCACGTCGCCGTCCAGGCGCGCCAGCCGCGGCAGCTCCGCGTTGCTCCACCGGTCGACAGGGGCTTACACTCGTCCACATCTTTGTTCAACCTGAGCCGTTGCACCCCACCACATGGGACAATAAGTGCTCACATTGAGCTGAAAAGTGAGCGAGTGTAAGCCCCTACCGGTCGAACTCCCACGTGGCCAACTGCCGCTCCACGTCCTGCGGGTTATGCGCCACCACGCAGGGGCTTACACTCGTTCACGTTAGAGCTCAACTTGAGCAACTCCAGGACACATTCATGAGTTGAGTTGGGTTAAACGGTGGACAGAAGGGCTCAAGTTGAGCTGAAATGGGAACGAGTGAGCTCGACTTGAGCAACTCCTGGACACATTCATGAGTTAAGTTGGGTTATAGGGTGGACAGAAGAGCTCAAGTTGAGCTGAAATGGGAACGAGTGTCAGCCCCTGCCAGCACGCCGTCGTCGAACAGGCTGACGCCGATGCCCTGCCCCAGGGTGTAGCGGCGCAAGTTGAATTTGAAACCAAAACTTGAAACCAGTCCATCCATATTATAGTTTCAAGCACTGAGTCTTAGGCGCTTTCAACATGGTTTTCATAGGGTGAACCTGCACCGCCCTGCCAGTGTGACGCACACCGTGATGCCCTTCTCGGCCCCCGCGCTGGCGGTGCCGCGGCCGCCGGCGCCGAACGCCATCTCGCCGTACCCCGTGGCCTCCGCCCCCGCCATGCACACCACGTCGCGCCCCACCGCGTTCTTCAGATACGCCTCCGCCCAGGGCCGAATTAGGGTTTAGCATTTCGGAATTAGAGCTTAGGGTTTACAAGTCAGGGTTGAGCGTGTAAGAATTCGGGTTCAAGATTTTGAATTTGGGGCTTTTAGGGAGTAGGGCTTCTGGCCACACACTCCGGTCTCAGCTCAACTGCCAGTCGTCTCGTCCGCGAAACCACTGAAGACTATGCCTCAAAGGTGCTCTAGGTGCAAGCCGTTTCGTCCGTGAAATCGCTGGCAGTTATCCCTTGAAGGTGCTGACAGTCAAGTTGAAAGGGAACGACTTAGACTGGGGACTTGGAGTTGGACGTCCGCAGCCCTGCCTCCATTTCCAGGGGCGACTGGCGTTTAGGGTTTAGGGTTTGGGGCTTAGGGCTTAGGGTTTCCCTGCCTCCATCTCCAGGCGCGACTGGCGGTCACCGGCTGACGTCTCCAGCACCGCGGCGGACGTTGACGACACCAGGCGGTAGCGCCGTGGGTTGAAATTGAAAGTAAACTTTGAAAGCAGTTGATGGTATTCGAGTTTCAAGCGCTGAAACCATGGGATCTTTCAACACGGGTTTATGGCTGCGGCCTCGCACCTCAAGCAACAAAATAAAACATGGACATGAAACAAAGAAAAGTTATAACTGGAAAAAATGGCAAGCAGCAGTGCCCTACTGGGCGGAAGGTATACTGCGGGCCCGCCGCCTGCTGCCGCTCCAGCGCCATCATGGTTTCTTCGTCGTCCGAGGTTTCGTTCACGCTCTCGCCGTCCGCCTTGGCCCAGGGGCTTACACTCGTCCACTTCTCAGCTCAACATAAGCGAGTTCTGTGGGATAGTTGCGCATGTATGGGGTGTTGAGGGGGTGCTTAGGAGGTGTCAGGGGGTGTTGAGGAGTATCAGGGGGTGTTCAGGGTGTATTTTGTGTCAGAAATGGCTCAAGTTGAGCTGAGAAGTGGACGAGTGTAAGCCCCTGCCTTGGCCACGCGCCCCGGCAGGCCGATGCCGATGTTGCCCTGCCACGCGAAGTGCTTCACGATCGATGTCAAGGCGGCGGCGATGGTGGACAGCTGGTCGTCCGATAGCCAGGGGCGCACCCGCAAATCGACGGTTTGGTCAGGAAACCATAATCGCCACAGCTCTGATTGGTTAGGAGACCATAATCGCCACACCTCTGATTGGTTAGGAGCCCTTAATCGCCACCGTTTGATTGGTAAGGAGACCATAATCGCCACACCTCTGATTGGTAAAGAGACCATAATCGCCACACCTCTGATTGGTAAGGAGACCATAATTTCCACATCTCTGATAGGTAAGGAGACCATAATCAACACATCTCTGATTGGTAAGGCGACGATAATCGCCACATTTCTGATTGGTGAGCTACCGGAGATTGAGCGGTGTGCGGTGTGAGAGCGGAGCGGCGTCACCCCCCACCTCGAGCGGGGTTTCGGGTTTAGGACTTAGGGTTCATAATTTAGGGTTTAGGGGTCACCCCCCACCTCGAGCGGGATGGTGATGAGGTCGTCGATGAGTTCGCCGGTCTCGGTGTCCACGGGGGCGGCGCGCAGCGCGCGGTCCTTGGTCTTGCTGCGCCGGTGGTCATACACGCCCCACCATAGGGCCTGCCAGATGTTGCTCGCCACGTCATAGGATGCCATTTAACTCAACAAATAAGGGTTTAGAAAAGCATTTCAATAACGTGGCTCCCCCCAAGGCTTGGCAAATGTTGCGGCGTTGCTCGCCTCGTCATGGGATGCCAACTCCAAAAACGAGAATTCGAAATGCGTGTCGATGACATGGCGGGTCAGATCTGCTTATTCCTACCCAGGATGTTGCGGCGGTCGGATAGCGCCCCGTTGGTGGGTGCCGCGGGGGTCTTGTTGGCGTTTTCCAAGCCGCCCTTGGAGGTGGCGACGGCGGCACCCTGGGAGGCGGCGGCGGCGGCGACCGCGGCCACGGCGGCGGAGGCCTCGGCGGCGGCGCCCCCCGGTTGCCGCTCGCCGCCGCCGGACCTCGACACCGCTGCAACATCCTTGACTACGTCGCCAGCACGCTCCGCGGCGATGCGCGCGCGCCGCTCTGCCGCCGCCTCCACGTCAGGACAGGTAAATTGCTCGCCACATGAGAGGAGGATACCAAACCCTAAACTGAATCAACACGGGTTGCAAACGTATTTGGATGACGAGGCGGGCACATGAGAGGATGACGCTGTCAAGTCAATGGACAGTCAGCTCCAACGAGGGTTGCAAGCGTCTTGGATGATGAGGCGGGAACGTCAGAGGATGCTGTCGACTGAGTGCACAGTCCCAGGGTTCAGGGTTTAGAATTTAGGGTTAGGTTTTAACCCTAAACCCCTAAACCTCAGTGAAGAGTGAGATCCGCGCCCCGCCTCCGCCGCGGCTTCCGCCTCCACATCCGCCGGCGCAGCCGGCTCGCGGCACTCCCCCTCCAGGTCCGTGCAGCTCCCCTCGCCCTTCTCCTCCATGTTGATGCGCCCAAGCGCCAGCAGCCCGTCCGCCGCGCCCCCCATTTTATTCCGGTTCTTGCTCACCACCTCAGAGTACGGCCTGCCACATACTGCTCACCACGTCATGTGATGCCGTTTAATTCAAGAAACGAGGGTCAAAACGTGGAGGATGACGTGGCGGACTACATCTGCAAAGCTCTACCTTGTACGCAAGATTCGCCGCGTTGCTGAGCACGGGGAGCTTGGCGAGCTTGAAGAGCCACCCCATGCCGGTGATTTCATACAGCTTTGTCAACGCCTCCATGCCCGGCGTCCAGGGCCGCGCGCTCATGTTGCTCGCCACGTCATAGGATGCCAAGTAACTCAATAACCGGGATTTCAAAATGCGTGTCGATGACGATAAACGGGGTTTCAATCTGCGTGTCGATGACGCGGTGCCCCCCCAAGGCCTGGCAGTTATTGCGCGCGACGTGATAGAATGCCACTCAGCGAACACGAAACGGGGGCTCACAATGCGTGTTGGTGATGCGGCGGGCAATATTTGCTCGTCCCTTGGCAGATAATACTCACCGCGTCATAGGATGCCGTTTCTCTCAAGAAACGAGGGTTGAAAATACTGGCTGGTCCCGAGGCAAGTATTTCTCGCCGCGTCATAGGAGGACTTTGTTCTCACGGAACGAGGGTTCAAAACGCGTTTCGATGACGTGGCGGGGGGCGCGAGCTCAGAGCCCGGTCCAGTTTATCGTGCACTCTCAGCGCGATGTTCGCCAGGGCCATGCCGTCATGACGGTGGGGCGGCGGTCGGGGTCAGGGTCCACCAGCACCGCGCGCCGGTCGATAACGTGCACCGTCGCCATCGCCTCCGAGCAACAGGGACACGTACAGCCGCAGTTCCCGCTTCAGCTCCCACCCCCATTTATACACCGAACCCCTACACAACCCCTAAATAACCCGCAAACCTCCCATACACAACCCCTACACCCCCTAAACACCCCTTATTCATCAACTGCCCACCCACAGGAGTTTTGTCATAGTTTGTGATGCGAGCATCTTTGAGGTTTTACATTGTTTGTGGCGGCGTATAGACTGAGCGTAACTGAGCGTCTTCGAGGCATTCACGTGATCACCTGAGTGCTGTGGACACAAAAGTAGGTGGGACGGCTGGCGCTCGAACCGCGAAGGGGTTGCCGTGTGGATGACCGCCCTGCCTCGAACGTGATGCCCTCGTTTTTGTCCGGTGAGAACCGCGGGTCGGCGATGTCCTCGAACCTGCGAGAAGAGAGAGGAGGGAAAAACGGGCAAATATGAAACAAGGCACTCGATGACCGAACAGAAAACCAGAATAAGGGGATCTGGGGAAAACGTAGCGACGCGGCGGCGGCGGAGGCGGCGGCGGGGTGGGGGTGTCGGGACTGAGTGCAGGCGGCGAAACATCAAACGCGGACGCCTATCGCGCGGGAGGGGCGCCCCGGCGGCGGCAGGTTTCGCTTCCCGGCGGCGGCCCCGGAGAAGAGGGGGGGTAAGAGCGAGGGCCGCGGCTGGCCTCATATTCAGTGTAGACGCTAAAGAGCCGCCGACCCGCGGCTGAAACTCAGGGCTGGAACTGGAGGCTCAGACGGCTCGAAGGCTGCGTCAGCAGAGCGCCGTACTGACCCACCCACTCGCACGTCCCATCGCCGGCCAGGCGTGGGCGGCGGCAGCCCGGAACCCAGCACCCAGCGCCGCAGGATTCAGCACGCAGGGACGACCACGCCACCAACCGCCAGCTGGGCAGTGATATTTTTTAACCCGTGCGCTGACGTACCAGATTTTCTCGTGGCCTCGCTTGGACTTGAGCAGCTTGACCAGGGCGTTGCACACGCTGCACCCGCCGTCGTACAGGTACTTGACCTGCCAGTCCTGGGGCTGGTCGTCACGCCCCTTCTTTCCAGCGCCGCCTTCGTCTGCCGCAGCAGCGCGGACGACGCGCAACGAAGACGACGACGACGACGTTTGCAAAGATCGCCTGAGGCTGCGGCGGTGGCGGAGGGTCGAGGGCTCGGGGGTAAGACATCGCGGCGCGACGGAGGCGGCGGCGGCGGGGGAGCGGGCCGCCGCCGCGCGCGGAAACGCCCCCGCGCGCGCCGTGGCTAACGAGGACAGGGCTGTACACGCCATTGGAGCGGTATGGCGCCGTCAAGAGTGCGCGCCGATTTCGGGTATCCAAGCGTTCCACGCCGACTGCGAGCTACTACGACTACGACTGGCCGAGTCATCAGACGGTCAGATATTTCGGTTGCATCCCAGGATCCGGTCTGCTGATTCAGTTGGATTCGGTTTATTTATGAGCAGGGTGCCCATGCCACAAGCGCCACGCCACGCCACGCCCAGCATCGGGGACGACAACATTTTGTTTCAACATCCTGTGCCGACGATACGAGTAGAACAACACGCGCGTTCGACGGAGTGGCACGAGGAGAAGAGCATGTTCGGCGATGCAGTGCGTCGCGGCGGCGGCGGTGCCGACGCGGGGCTCGAGCGCGCCGCCGCTGCTCGGGGCCCGGGGAGGGGCGGTGGGGAGGCTGCGGCGCCGGGGCGACGCGGTGGCGCTGTGCGACGCCTCCGAGGGTTCTCCGCGGCCAGAACTTGAGTCGTGGTGCACAGAGACCTGAAGACTGGGCTGGAGGAGCTGCTGGGGGAGTGGGAAGACCCCGACAGGCTTACCGGGGGAGGTCACGCGCGGGTCGCAATCGGTGACGGTGCGGTGGAAGCGCGGAATGAGGATTTCGGGCACACGTGGCACGTCTCCGCGTGGCATCGCACTAAGCCCGGCGGCACCGGGTGCCCGGCGTGCGCGGGTGAAGTGGTGACGGCCACCGACAAACTCCAGGCGTGGTGCGGAAATAACGGGCGGGAGGACGTGCTGGAGGAGTGGGCGCACCCCGACAAGGCGCCGCAGGATTTCTTTTTGGGGTCTGCCGTGAAGGTGCCGTGGGAGTGCGGGAAGTGCGGGTGGGAGTAGCGGTCGCACTGACGGCAAACAACCCAGTGGGTGCCCAGGATGCAACTCCTTCGCGGGAGGGCTTCGGGCAGGGGGAACTGCGCGAGCGGCGGCTCGGCAAGAGACTCCGCTGTAGCATCGCGATCACAGGATGAGAAAAGCGTTCGTAGGAGACCAGCGGATGAATGTAGTATATTCCAGGACCGCACTGATAGCACACACCCCACGGGGTGCCCGAAGCGCATGCCCCCAAGGCAAGGCAACACCAGCGGGCTGATTTTGCCGCAGCAGTCGAGCGCACCGGAATAGACGCAGTGTTTGATCGTCTGTCTTTACTTTCGCCATCGCTACCCACGTTCCGCATTCATCATTACCAGCGGGTGTCGCCGAACGGAGTAGCGCTGCGCCGGCTCGGCAGCGGCGGTTCACCCGTGAGGCAGTTTGTAATCCAAGATTTATTCGTGTCATCGATCCCCAAGGCGCTCAGCTCACGTCACATGGCGAGCAACAACCAGCCCCAAGACGCGCACAGTGAGTGCCTCGCTGTGGGGCATCTCCGGGTGCGCCCCGCACCACGCGGCGACGGCCGCCGCGGCGGCGCCGCCTCCGAGCCGCAGGAGCTCGTCGACTACCTGCGACGCCTCTACGGCGGAGGCGTGCTGCAGTATGGACAGGACGGCGGCCACGCTGCAGGGGCTTCTTACACTCGTCCTGACCATATTTTTCAGCTGAATTAAGCACTTTCTGTAGGCCACGTTGGCTGGTTTCAGCGACAGAACGGCTCAGGTTGAGCTGAGAAGATGACGAGTGGAAGCCCCTGCCACACTGTCCACGCACCTGGCGCCGCCTCCCGTGACGTCTGCCTCTTCCCAGGGGCTTACACTAGTCCACTATTCTGCTAAACCTGAGCCGTTCTGGTCAGTGAGCCGTTGTGTGTCCATCTTGTGACGAGTTATGACCCACGCATATACTGAAGGTACCCAACGTGTTCCACGCAAAGTGCTAACGTTGAGCTGAGAAGTGGACGAGTGTAAGCACCTGCCTCATCCCAGGTGACGGGGCACACCGCCGCGGCGCCGCGCAGGTACCGCTGCACCGCGGTGCAAGGCCGCCGGCGCAGTCAGTCATGTTTCCACCTCACACATTATGCAGCTTCTCAAGCAAGGGTTCTGGCGGGCACTTCACGGGGTGACGCTGGACCACGTGGCAAGGCCGTACTAATTCCAGCTTACCTGACTGTTTGCTCACAGCGTACAATTAATAGCAGTGTAGCCTACCCATAAACACTGCCTCGCCGCATCGATACAGGTCCTCACAGGCAATGCCTTTTCCAGCTTACTTCAGCATCTTTGAGGTGTTAAGTGGGGTCATTAAGCTGGACAAGTTACTGCAAGTAGTAGGGCCCAGGTGACCCAGGGCGAAAGCCTGGTGCCTGCTTATACACGTCGAAGCGTCTGCCTCTCCAAGTCTGCATGTAGTAGGAGGGCCCTACGGCCACAGTGACAAGATATGATCTGGAAATCCTGACCACCAGTTGACAAGATGACAGTGTCGATATGGAAGATGACCTGAAACTAAAAGGAGCGTCGGCCTGACATGTCAGGTTTATCTCCTCGAAACCTACGCGGTACGATCCCCTCTACCCTAAGAAACTGAGGGGTAGATCACACTGATTTACAGTTTAGGGTTTGATAACTCGAGACTGGTCGGCCGGGTGTCGGTCGTAAGTACCGAATCCCGCAGGTCACCACTGAACCTTCCAGTTTCTTAGAGTACAGGGGCTCCGACCGCGTAGACTGAGGGTACATTTACTCACGGATGGCGAGCAGGTCGGACTGTCGGCGGGTAGGTCGGTGGAATTTATGAAATGGTCTGTTCTGATTGGTCGAACGGGATTCAGTACCAGGTTTTCGATACCAGGTTCGACACTGGGTTTAAGATGACAGCATCGATATGGAAGATGACAGTGTCGGTATGGAAGATGAGCTCAAGATGACAGTATCGATATGGGAGATGGCAGTATCGTTATGGGAGCTGACAGTATCAATATGGGAGATGACAGTATTGATATGGAAGATGACAGTATCAGTATGGAAGATGAGCTCAAGATGACAGTAATACAGTGTCGATATTGGAGATGACAGTATCGATGGGATATTTTGTCACTCTTGTCTGCTGTCCAAGTCTATTGTGTAGGAGGGCCCTGCGCCCCTGCCGCGTCGTTGGCGAGGTTGAGGCGCTGGTCGTCCCGCTCCCAGGGGCTTACATTCGTCCACTTTTGAGCTCAACGTAAGCACTTGTTGAGGGAATATTGGGTGATTTCAGTATTCAAAACGGCTCAGGTTGAGCTGAGAAGTGGACGAGTGTAAGCCCCTGCCCGCTCCCAGCCGAAGTGGCGGTCGTGGTCGTGCTCCCCGCCGATGTAGGCCGACAGCGTGGGCGCCACCCGTGGGCGCACCCCGCCGCTCACCTGCCGCAGGAGCGCCGCGCGCTGGTCCGCCCGCTCCCACGCGTAGTAACCAAGTCGAAGGGCCCATCCTCGTCACGTGGTCAAAACTCACTGTGACACACTGCGTTTGCTGACGCGGACAGTCTGGTGGTGCGAGGAGCATAGTATGCGATGGATGACACGGCCCGGTCCCCCGCACGATTACGCGCGCGACACAAGACGGGGGGAGGGGCGAAAACATGGTGCGTTATCATACATGCGGAAGCTCTGTCGTGGTCTCACCGGCGTCATTGTTGTTGTAGCTCGTCTGGGAGGCGGTGGTGGAGTTGTCGTGGGTATTGTTTCCTCCCAGGGAGCCCACGGCGCTGCGGTGGAGGGCGGCACTGCGGCGGAGGGTGACGCGCGGGGGCGGCATGTGCCGCGGGGGCAGACGGATTGTGGACGCGGCGAGCGACGTCATGACACACTGGGCTCTTGCACGGGCTTCACAGGTTGCGAGAAGCGCGCGCGTTGTGAGCGCGAAAGAAACAGGTGCGCCTGGGGCTCTGACCATCTATGAGCTGAGTCACCTGCCCCGAGGCGCCTGCCAGCTGGTCGCCAGCGAGGAGGACACATCCAAGTCCAAGAAAACACGAGCGAATTTCGCGAATCCATAAAGTTCTAGGATGCATCAACCGCGTGAGCTACACAGCCGGACACCAACGAGGTTGCCCACTGCGCGGCCGATGAAATTTTTAAACGACGCGCCCTGGCCACCTCATTTGCTCCAGAGCGAGGCGCAGCGCAGACTGCCCAACGCCCCATGGCGCCCCGCGCGGTCCGCGCCCTGTGCGCCGTACTCGCGGTCGTGGCGATCGGCCGCGCGGCGGCCGCCAACCCAGTGCGCCCACGGCAACAACGAACCCTGTTTTTTCTTGCGCTTTTGTCGGGGGTTGTGTCACCTTTCAGCTGAGAGCTCCGACCTCCGACCGCCGCAGGCACCCCTTGCGGAGGAGGGGGAAGAGCGCATCCTGCTTCGCGCTGTGACCATTGACGTCCCCAGCGGCGTCGAGTACACTCCCTCGCGCGGGATCCAAAGCGCCCGGGCTCGCCGCGGCGGCCAGCAGGGCGCCAACAGGCTGCGGCGGCGGCTGGCGCAAAATGAAGAAGTTAACCCGACGGCAGCCGCCGGCCACGACGACGGCACCCCCCCAGTGCCGCCACCAGCACCACCGCTGCCGCCGCTGCCGCCGGCGCCGCGCTGGTGGCTCGCGGCCGTCACCGAGCAGTACCTCGTGCACCTCAAGCCCCCGATCTCGCGCGCGGCGCGTGAGGCTCTGGACCGCGCCTTAACCGGCCCGCCCTACCCCTCCCCCTCTCCCTCCCTCGAAACCCCCTCGGGGGGCACCCCGTTATACGTTCTCTCCCAGAACGAGTCAGGGGGGTCTATCGCGCCGCCGCCGCCGCCGGAGGGTGCGGTCGCGGGGTACGTGCCGATGTCCAGCTACCTGGTGGTCGGTACGCCGGCGGCCATGGTAGGTGGTGCAGGTTAACCCTATGAAACCCAAGTTGAAACCGCCTGTAACTAAGCGCTTGAAGCTAAAGTCTGATGTACTGCTTTCAACTTCTGCTTTCAACTTCAACTTGCGCCGCTACACCATGGCACGCGTCAACGCACTGGCCGCCGTAACCTGGTAGGGCCTGGCACGCCGCTATCCCTATCGCTCGCTACCCACGTCATTGGACGCCGTTTTACCCGAGATGCGAGGGTTCAAACGCGTGTCGATGACATGGCGTACAATATTTGCTAGTCCCTATGACCTGGACCGGCGTGATGAAGCCGGCGCACAAGATCGCACTGGACCTGACTGCACACTACGGCCGCAACGGGCATACAGTCAGCGGTAGCGGCGGCGGCAGCGGCGGCGGCGGCGACGGCGGCGGCGGCGGCGGCGATGGTGGCGGCGGCGGCGGGGACGCGGGTGCGGATTATAACGATGGTCGGGCCCGGAAGTCATTGCCCGCCCGTCATCTTGTCGACTTGCGTTTTGAACCCTCATGTATTGAGTCAAATGGCATCCTATGACGCGTTGGCAATAACTGCCAGGCTGGCAGTTATTGCCCGCCCGTCATCTCATCGACTCGCGTTTTGAAGCCTCGTGTACTGAATCAATTGCATCCTATGACGTGACGGGCAACATCTACCAGACACTAGACGCAGAGGAGGAAGAAGAGGTGGATGATGATGCGGGTAAGAAGGAACAGGAGGGGGTGCAGGTAGGACCTGGCAGTATTCCCCGCCGCGGCATCCTCCGGAGCTGAGACCCTCGTTTACAAGATCGATCACGCCCCGGGCGGCGGTAAAGTGCAGTAAAACCACCTCCTCCGATATTGATATTGTGTTAAATGGCATCACATGACGCGGCGAGCAGAGAGAGACACAGAGAGAGAGACACCTCAGCGTGTATGATGAGAGGGCACTAGGCTTCTACCTTGGCCCCCGTTACGCGGCGGGCAGTGTCTGCCGGGCCCAAGGTGCAGGAGGAGGTGAAGGATGAGGTAGTTGTGCGTGGCTTCGACGTACGGCTGCCGCCGGTGGAGGGCGTCAACGTGAGCGCGGCGGAGGCAGGGACTTACACTCATGCACGTTTCAGCTCAACTTGAGCCGTGTCTGACACACAAAAACACCCTACACAACCTACACACCCTACACACCCCCTACCACCCCCTCATAACGAGCTATACAACCTCTACGCGCACCCCCTATCCATAGAAAGCGCTCAAGTTGAGCCGAGAAGTGAACGAGTGTAAGCCCCTGGGCGGAGGCGGACGCGCGCACTGTGCTGCGCGCCGTGTACCTCCACGTCTACATCTCCGGCGGCGACAGCGACAACGCCAACGACGACAACGCCGACGAAGGCGACGGCGACGGCGACGGCGACGGTGACGGTGACGGCGCGGGCAGTGTTAGTGGTGGCGGTACGCCAACTGTCGCGGCGGCAACTTCGACTGGAGCGGTGAAGCCGCCGGCGCCGGCGGCGGCGGTGGCGGTGGCGGCGGCGGCAGCGGAAGCAGCGGCTGACGCGGCGTTGCTGGCTACTACCATTGTCGCAGTTCCATACAGCCGCAAGGTTATGATCACACTGCCGGCGCCTCCTGTACCCCAACAGCCGTCGCCCGACGCCACCGCTGACACCGCCGCTGCCGCAGCCGCCGCGGATCGCGATATCGAACGGAGGATTCTGACCACCGCCTTGAACGCGTTGGCGTCGCGGCCTTGGTGCGGCGCCGCATGTTCAAACCCGCGACCCGTGTCGAGAGCGCCTGGGTTTGCCCTTCAAAGTAAAATCACGGTAACTGCCTTGACAGAGAGAGAGAGAGAGAGACGTCAGCGTGTATTATGAGGCACTATGCTGCCGCCTTGGCCCCCATGGTAACTGCCTTGACAAGTTTTGCTATCAATTTAAAGTTGCGCCCCTACACGTTGGGTGCACTGGATCGAGCGGCGGCGCGGGCAGGCGCACCCCTTCAACATGCAGACGTCGGCGGTCATACAACGCGGGTTTGGCCAGATAAATCATGCCCACCACGTTCCTCCACTACGCCTGTATTCCTGGTCTCTCGACTTACATGGCACCCGGCATCCTACGACGCTCGACACGTCCTCTATCGCGCGTTGAACCCTGATCTGTCGAGTACCATGGCATCTTGTGATGATCGACGCGTCATTCACCGCGCGTCAAACCCTCGTCTGTTGACTTTCACGGCGTCCTCTTACGTGGCGAGCAATGATTATGTTTTATCCGCCCTCTTAACTTATCCAGCCTCACGCTGGTTTCCGGTCTCAATGCTTTATCCGGCCCTCACTGCTTATGTGTTATAATGCGCTCCCTGCTTATTTGTTATCCAGCCCTCACTGCTCATGTGTTATTGGGCCCTCACTGCTTATGTGTCATCCGGCCCTCACTGGTTCATCCGGCTCTCACTGGTCCATCCGGCCCTCACTGCTTATGTGTTATCCGGCCAAGCGGCCCCCACTGCAGGCGGGGCCTTAGCCAAGATGAGACGACGGCTTCGCGGGGGGTTGGCAACGCCGTGGCCGCCGCCGCAGGCATCCACCCGCTGTGGGCGCTGGGGCTGCGCGGGCAGGGGCAGCTGGTGGGCGTGGGTGACAGCGGCCTCGACCTCGACTCGTGCTGGCTGCGCGACCTGGTAGGGCGGTGCAGGTTCACAATAACAAACCCAAGTTGAAACCGCCTGGAACTAATCACTTGGAACTGAAGTTTAATTTACTGCTTTCAACTTGTGCTTTCAAATTCCACTTGCGCCGCTTCAACCTGGCCGGCACGCCGCCGGGCCCCACGCACCGCAAGGCAGGTGGCTGCAGCTTCACAGCATCAAAACCCGTGATGAAACTTGAAAGTGCCTATGGGTTCAGCGCTTGAAGCTACAATATGAATAACTGCTTTCAAACTTTGCTTTGAAGTTGAAGTCGCGGCGGTACAGCGCGGTGTACGCGTACAACAGCGCGTACGGCGACAAGGTAGGGTGGTGCAGGTTGACCCTATGAAACCAGCGCTGAAAACGCCTGGAACGAAGCGCTTGAAACTGAAATATCATAAACTGCTTTGAAGTTTTGCTGTCAGATTCAACTAGCTCCGCTACAACAAGGTGGACGGCAACGGGCACGGCACGCACGTGGTGTCCACCATCGTGGGCGACGCCTCCGTGGCAAGGGCTTACACTCGTTCCCGTTTCCGCTCAACTTGAGCTGATTTTGCCCATTTTCGCTCAACTTAAGCTCACTTTGTCCCCCTCATACCCGCCAAATTAACCCGTGAATGTGGCCCAAAGGTGCTCAAGTTGAGCTCTAACGGGATTGATGTGTACCCAAAGGTCCTCAAGTCGAGCTGTGAAGTGAGCGAGTGTAAGCCCCTGCTCCGTGGCGGAGGACGCCTCGGTTGCGGGGCGCGGCGGGCTCGAGGCTGCGGCGGACGCCTACAACGGTGGGAGTGGAGCCTTTTCCGCTCAGCCTACGTGTTTGCTAATAGTCCAGAAGTTCACTCCCACACACTCGCTGCATGCGCCGGTGGGCGGGTTTCGCTCTTCAGAAAATCAAGAAATCCAGCAAACTCATCGTGCGGTCGAATAATTCCTCCTTTCTTGAGTTTGGTGCCGACTTGTGACGAGGTTGCTCCCTGGACTGTATACAACGGCATGGCGCCTGACGCCCGCGTGGTGTTCACTGATATGGGTCAGGGCGACGGCGGGGTTCTGTTCCTGCCGACGTCCATGGTAGGGCGGTGCAGGTTGCCCCTATCAAACCAACGTTGAAAGAGCACGGAACTAAGCGCTTGAAACTGAAATATGACGGACTGCACTTAATTTCGCTCAAATTTTGCTTTTAATTTCAACTTGCGCCGCTACACCATGGGACGGTACTTCGAGCTGGCGTACAGCAGGGGCTTACACTCGTCCACTTCTCAGCTCAACCTGAGTCGTTTTTAGGTCTGTGAACCTCCGAAAGTACCCACCGAATTCATCAAAAGGTGCTTGCATCAAACCGAGAAGTGGACGATTGTAAGCCCACTCGTCCACTTCTCAGATCAACCTGAGCCGTTTTTGTTCACTGAACCTCTGAAACTACCCACCGTATCCATCAAAAGTTGCTTGCGTTAAGCCGGGAAGTGGACGAGTATCAGCCCCTGGTACACGGCGCGGGCGCGCGCGTGCACAGCGACAGCTGGGGCAATGACGTGCCACTCTATGACGGCCTCGCGCGGGAGGTGGGGGCCGCCGTGGTATTATGCACGCCCCGAGCCTTGCCACATCTCGTGCGCCCACCTCCTGTGGGCGGTTACATCGTATGGGGGTAACATGGAGGTGTGCTGGCATGGATCACTACTTAACACGACTTAGGTGCCTTGGCTCAGACGTCTGCACGGCAGTCTGTCATTTCTTAAAAAGTTATGTTTACGTGCACGGCAGTGTGGGCGACTCACCTGATTATGTGGTACTCAATGTGGTACTTGTAGCGAAGTGCGGGGCCTTATGGGGAGGTGGACGAGTTCGCGTGGAAGTACCGCGACTTCCTGCCCATCTTCGCGGCGGGCAACTTCGGTGGCGAGTCGGGCGCGCAGTCCACGGTAGGGAGATGCAGGTTCAACCCATGAAACCTGTGTTGAAAGCGCCTGGAACTAAGCGCTTGAAACTATAGTATAACAAACCGCTTTCAAGTTGTGCTTTCAATCTTAGGTTGCGCCGGTACACCACGGTGACGTCGCCGTCCACCTGCAAGAACGGCATGAGTGTGGGCGCCAGCCTGGGGTGGGGGCTTACCTTCGTCCACTTTTCGGCTGAACGTAAGCACCTTTTGAGGGAAATGCTGGGCAGTTTCGTTTGCTCGGTGACAAATAAACGGCTCAGGTTGAGCTGAGAAGTGGACGAGTGTAAGCCCCTGGCCTGGGGTGGGCCGGTCCAACCGTGCTGCCAGAGCGGGTCGGGGACAGCATGGTAGGGGTTATTGTCAGAGCAGCCAGGCAGATGGCCTGGTGCCTCCTTTTACATGCCAGCGGAAGCGTCTCTCTTTCACGGGGGCAAAAAGAAAACCTGGTGCCTTCTTCTACACGCACAAGCGTCTATTAGCATCTACCTGGGGATGACTGTCCTTATTTATGTAAATCCATGTGACGTGGCACGCACATTTTGTCTCGGGCCCTACAGCATGGACATGACCATCTTCGCGCCCGCGGCGGAGGCGGCCGGCGGCGGCGGGCAGGCGGGTGCCGAGGCAGGGGCTTACACTCGTCCACCTCTCAGCTCAACCTGAGCCGTTTCTGAATCAAAGTACACCCTGAGCACCCCCTGATACTCCTTAATAACCCCTTATACCTCCTAAACACCCCCTAAACAACCCCGAAATGCACCCCTATCACACAGAATGCGCTGAAGTTGAGCCGAAAAGTGGACGAGTGTCAGCCCCTGTGCCGAGGTCGGCCGCCTCCGGGTTTACATGGCCGCCATGGGTCCTTCAACCTTCGCGGCGTCATCCAAGGTCATGCTGATCGAGGTAGGCCGGTGCAGATTGACACTATCACAACCCGTGTTGAAAGCGCCTATGGTTTCAGCGCTTGAAACTAGAATATGATACATTGCTTTCGACGTTTGCTTTCATGTTCAACTTGCGCCGCTGCATCGAGGCGAACGCTCCGGACGCGTGCTCTACACTGCAGCAGGCTGTCTCTTCCGGTGAGGCGGTGCAGGTTGAACCGATGAAATCCAAGTTGAAAGCTCCTGGAACTAGACTCTAAGCGCTTCAAACTAAACCACGGCAATTTCATTTCACGTTTTGCTTTCAAACTCAACTTGCGGCGGTACACCCCGGCAACAGCAGCTTCTACGCCGGCAAGATCGTGCTGGTGGAGCGCGGCGGGCAGGCGCTTACACTCGTTCCCATTTCAGCCCAACTTGAGCATTTCTGTCCAACGTGTAACCCAGCTTTACTCATGAACGAGTCCTGGAGTTGCTCAAGTTGAGCTCTAACGTGAACGAGTGTAAGCTCCTGGCAGCGGGTGTTATTTCACTGACAAGATCCGGCGCGCACAGCTGGCGGGCGCCGCGGGTGTCTTGGTCGCCAACAACGACATCACCGGGCAGGGCGCGGCAGACTGCTCCCGCTGCATCCCTCGTTTCTCGGATGAAGTGCCCCCCAGCCTTGATATATAGGTGGATTTAAGCGGCAGGGGCGTTGTTGTGCTCGTCTTTTGTACAATTTGTCCATACCCACACTCCTCTTCTCTCGTCCTGAGTTGGGCCCTTTATTCATAGGGCCCTTTACGGGAAATTGGTACCCGTATGCAGCTATACTCCAGACTGCTACCAGGATGTGCCGGCTACTGTTTAGCAATGAGTGTGTTTCCGAAGCTGTGACGTGGTGAGTGTAATCTTGCGGGCACTACCGCGGGGTTCTTCAAGATGGGGCGGCGGCGCGGCGACAACAACGCACCCGACGGCGCCACGCTGGACATAGTGGTAGGGCGCTGCAGCTTCACCTCAGGTTCAACCCAGGTTCACCCCAGGTTCACCCCAGGTTCACCCCAGGTTCACCCCCGGTTCACCCCCGGTTCACCTCAGGTTCACCCCAGGTTCACCCCAGGTTCACCCCAGCTTCACCCCAGGTCAATCTCGGGTTGGCCACGCTTGATGAGTAACAGCGCTTCGAAGCTAAACTATGATGAGCGGGTTGACATTCTGCTTTCGTTGTCAACTTGCGACCCGACATGGTGGTACCGTCCGCCTCGCTGCCGCTGTCGTCCGCCGCCAAGGTAGGGCGGTGTAGGTTGACCCCTGGTTGTCCCTGGCTTGACCGTGCCTGATTTCAGCGCTTGAACCTGACGCATGATGAAACGCTTTCCAGCTTTGCTTTCAATTTCAACTTGCGCCACTACACCAAGCTGCGGGCCGTTCTCGACGCCGTGCAGCGCCGCCGCCGCGCCAGGCGGGCGCGGGAACAGGGATCGCAGGGCGGGGTCACGGCAGGGGCTTACACTCGTCCACTATTCTGCTCAACATGAGCCGTTTTAATCACTGACTCTGACGAACTACTCCCCCATCAACTACTCCCTTAAAAAGTGCTATGTTCTATTCTGGTCAACCTGAGCCGTTCTAGTCTCTGAAACTGATCAGCTACTCCCTTGTAAAGTGCTTATGTTCAGCTGGACAGTGCACGAGTGTCAGACCCTGGGTAGTGGCCGGGGACGCGGAGGTGGATGAAGGCGGCGACCGGTTCGTGTGGGTGTCGTTCGCCCCGGCCTCCATCTCCGGCCGCCGGGTCGACAACATCGCGTCGTTCAGCTCTTTCGGGCCCACGGCAGGGGCTTACATTCGTTCACTTCTCAGCTCAACCTAAGCCGTTTTGGTCACACCTCCCTGTGTCCCCCTGTCTAAAAGACTGGGGGAAAATCGTGCACCCAACACAAAATGAGCTTAGGTCGAGCCGAAAAGTGGACGAGTGTAAGCCCCTGGCCCACGGAGGACGGGCGCATCAAGCCCGACATCGTGGCGCCGGGCGAGATCACCTCCGCCTCCGGCGCCGCGCTCTCCAAGGACGGCACACGTAGGGACAATCAGCCAGCCAATCATGCCCGCCACATCATAAATAAATGAATAAACGCGTAACTAAACATCCCACGTGGCGTGCACTAGCTCTAGTTGCTAGATTGCCAGTCCATACATCACTGCGTGCATGCATCTACGACCGCCCGCCACGTCGTCCAACACTATCTGTATCCTGGCGTTTGGTCGGTCATCCGGGTGTGGCGGTAGGGCCTGGCAGATATTGCCGCCGCGTCATCTACACGCATGCCATCATCTGACGTGGCGAAGCACTATGTAGTTGTCCATAGGCGGCGGGGGCGGGGGCAGGGTCGAGGGTAGGGGCGGCGGCGGCGGCAGCGACTGCCGCGTGGTTCAGATCAGTGGCGGGGGCTTACACTCGTACACTTACTTTTGAACGCAACGTTGGAACTTTTTGTGGACTACTGACGTACACTTTTCGGCTTGACGTGAGCTTTGTGGGCTATGCTCGCAGGTCACATGGACAAAAACGTTTCAGTTCGAGCTAAGAAGTGGACGCTTGCTGTGGCTTCAGTGTGCAGAAACGGCTTGTTTTGAGCTGGGAAGTGGACGAGTGTAAGGCCCTGATCATCGGCACCAGCATGGCGACCCCGGTGGTGGCGGGCGCCGCCATCCTGGTGCGCCAGTACTTCGTCGACGGGTACTACCCCAGCGGCGCGCGGCGCGCGTCAGACGGCTTCGCCCCCACCGCCGCCCTCATCAAGGCCACGCTGATCAACGGCGCGCAGGTAAACCTTCCCATCCATTTGATGATTTGAATCTCAGGATTCAATTCGATCGTAATCGGGATTTGCCCTACGGATGACTACCCCATTTCGGTACGATCGGTTCGGGCAAATGACACACCAGGCCCCGGTTTCACAGACAAGAAAATACCGCGTGGCGCGCGTACCGGTACACAAATAGTGACTGTTTTCACAGGCAATAGACCGATGTACGGAAATTGGGTACCCCAATGTCGATCACGATCGAGCTGAATCCCTCGCCGTGACCATGTCCCTTTCAATCCTAAGGCTACATAGAGCTGACCGTCTACATGCTTTAGCAGGTCCTGACTCAGCCACAGCACGTGTTGCATGCCTAGGTAACAGCACCCTTCGCCTGCAAGGTTTAGGGTTTTGAGGATGTAGGGTTTAACCTAAACCCTGAATCCCTGGGAACCTGCCTACAACAAAGTCTTGAACCTCATTAACCATGCAATCAACCTGCTCGCACCTTGACCGTCCTCCTATCAATCTGACAACTTTGCGCCCGTTCGTTCAACCTGACTTCTGTCCCATCATCCTGCCTCCCATCGCATCAAGCTGACCCCGTCCTATCAACCTGCCTCCCGTCCTATCAACCTGCTCCCCGTCCGATAAACCTGCTTCCCGTCCTATCAACCTGACCCCCGTCCTATCAAGCTGACTCCCGTCCTATCAACCTGACTCTCGTCCTATCAACCTGCCCCCCGTCCTATCAACCTGCCTCCCGTCCTATCAACCTGGCTTCCATCCTATTAACCTGACCCCCATCCTATCGACCTGACTCCCATATTTTCAACCTGACTCTCATCCTATCAATCTGACTCCCGCCCTATCAACCTTGAACCCGCGCAGGCTATGGACGGGTTCACGGAGGCCGGGCTGCCGCTGGAGCCGCCGCCGAGCGTTCGCCAGGTAGGGCGGTGCAGGTTCAACCGATGAAACCCAGCTTGAAATCGCCTAACAGCAAGCGCCTGACACTCAAATATGGTCAAGTGCTTTCAAGTTTTGCTTTCAATTTCTACTTGCGCCGCTACAGCCAGGGTCGCGGGCGGGGCCGCCGCCGCCGCCGCACCGCACCGCCCGTCTGCTCACACTCTACCGACTCCCAGCAAACAGTTAGGTTGAGCAGAAAAGTGAACGAGTGATCAGGCCAGTGAGGAGGATGCGGCGAGTATGGCAAGGGACAAGGATGCGGCGAGTAAGGCCAGGGAGGAGGATGCGGCGAGTATGTATCGGAACACCGGTTGACTACGAGCGAACAGTGGGGTTGAGGTGAGAAGGGGACGATTAAATAGGGTTTAGCGTTTACGGTTTAGGGTTTAGGGTTTAGGGTTTAGGGTTTAGGAATGTGCCAGGCCCTATACACGGGCGGGTCCACATCGGCCGCTCGCTGCCGGTCGTCAGTAGCGGCGCCGACTCGGGCGGTGCAGCGGCTGCCGCGGACGATACAAACACGACGCCGACGGGTGAAGTCGGCGGCGCGCGGATGTTCGCCGTTGACGACGTCCCCATCGGGCCGGTAGGCCGGTGCAGGTTGACAGTATCAACTCCTGTTTTGAAAGCTCCTACTCTCAGCGCTTGAAACTAGGACACGAGAAATCGCTTTCAATAAGTGCTGTCAAATCCAACGTGCGCCGCTACAGCCTGGAGGAAACGCAGGAGTACTGCCTGGTCTTGACGCCGCCGTCTACCGCCGCCGCCGCCGCCGCCGCCGCTGCCGGCACCGACGGCACCGACGGCGACGGGGAGAGTGCAAGCGATGACGACGAGCTGCGCGTGACGCTGGTGTGGACGGACCCGCCGGCAGGGGCTTACACTCGTACCCATTTCAGCTCAACTTGAGCTTTTCTGTCCACCGTATAACCAAGCTTAACTCATGAATGCGTCATGGAGTTGCTCAAGTTGAGCTCCAACGTGAACGAGTGTAAGCCCATGCCCGCCGGCGATGCTGCCGTCCGCGGGCCCCGCGCTGGTCAATGACCTGGACCTCGAGGCAGGGGCTTACACTCGTTCACGTCAGAGCTCAACTTGAGCAACACCAGGCCACATTCATGAGCTAGGTCTGGTTACACGGTGGACAGATTAGCTCAATTTCAGCTCAATTGAGAACAAGTGTAAGCCCCTGCCTCGAGGTTTCGGTGGTCACCGGGGAGGAGGAGGACTTGGAGGAGGTTTTGGAGGCAGAGGCTTACACTCGTCCACTTTTCAGCTCAACCTGAGCCGTTTCTGGCACAGAATGCACCCTGAGCACCCCCTAACACCCCCTTATACCCACTAATGCCCTCTAATACCCCCTCACACCCCCCTAATACCCTCTAAACAACCCCAAAACAACCCCAAAACAACCCCCCTATCCCACAGGAAGCGCTTACATTGAGCTGAAAAGTGGACGAGTGTAGGCCCCTGGTTTGAGGACCCGATGGTGCTACAGGGGAGCTGGGCGCCGCGCGACCGCCGCAACAACGTGGAGCACGTCGTCGTGCACGCGGCGACCAGCAAGCCGAGTGCCGGGGGCGCTGTGCGGGGGCCCCGCCGCTACACGCTTCGCGTCACAGGCAGGGGCTTATACTCGTCCACGTTTCAGCTCAACCTGAGCCGGTTCTGACCCACAAAATGCACCCTAAACACCCCTCATGCCCCTCAACACTCCCCAGCCCCCCCTTGAACACCCCGTGAACAACCATGCTGCGCCCGCTGTCCCTCAGAAAGCACTCACGTTGAGCCGAAAAGTGGACGAGTGTAAGTAAGCCCCTGGTCACCGGCCACAGCGTGCGGTGGGTGCCCGCGGACGACCCCCGGGGGCAGCCGTACAGCCTGGTAGCCACAGGGCCCGGCCTCGTCGCCTCGTTGGGCCCCTGCCCCCCGCCCCCGGCCGGAGGGGCTCAGGATGACGGCACGGTCACCACGCAGAGTAGCGGCACCGACGGCGGCGGCGGCGCTGGTCAGCAGCAGCAGCTGGGCCCACGTCCTCCCGCCTCCTCTCCTTCCTCCTCCTCCTCCTCCTCCTCCTCCTCCTCCTCCTCCTCCTCCCCCTCCGCTTCCTCCTCTGCCGCGCCCGATACTGGAACCAGCACTGGCGACGGCAACGGCACCAAACCCACCTCCTCTACCTCCTCCACCTCCTCAACCTCCTCCACCCAACCCGACATAGCCGCCCAGCTGCGGGACGCCGTGAGAACGGCCCCGGACCAGCGCCTGCCTACATCGGTGGAGAACCCAGACACGGAATCGGACTCGGACACGGATTCGGACACGGAACCGGACACGGAATCGGACACCGACACAGACAAGGACTCGAAGCCGAGGTAGGGTTTCTCGCCGCGTCACAGGATGCCGTTTGATTCAATTGAATTCAATGAATGAGAGTCCAATATGCGTGTTGATGACGTAGCGAACAGTATCTTGGCATGCCCTGCCCGCGGGTGCCGGTGGTGGGAGCACCTCAACCCGCTGTGCTGGTGAGGGAGAGAGAGAGAGACGCTTTCGCGTGTTCAGAGAGGCACCAGGCTTTCGCCCTGGCCCCTGTACCGGTGAGGGGGGGTGTGCTCCAGTGGGAGTCAAGGGGGGTGCGTTCCTATGTGAGTGATGTGAACATTTGAGGGAGTGAATGAATGCGTGTGTGAACGAAGGGTGTAGTGTTTAGTCGTGGCAGAATGAGCGAGTTGCTGCGGCATACTGAGTGTTTTTTTTGGCGTGGCCGGCTGGGTGATTTTGAAGCTGCCGACTGACTGATTTCGACATGGCCGACTGTGTGATTTTGGCGCGGCGGACTGAGTGATTGTGTGTCGCTCGACGTGTGAGATACCGTATGTTGTATGATGATGTAGCGTATCTGTGCAATGTGAATGATTCCAATGTATTCTTTACCTGACATCCCGAGGAACTCACTGCGCAGATCGAGTGGCGGGGTCAAACGGGGATTTGGATTATCTTGAGTCAAAAGACGGTCGGTCATACAAATTACAGTATAGATCAGCCTGCCGTACACGGCAGGCTGCAAAATTTATCGGCGAGGGTCTATTAACTCAATGATCGTGACCAGAACGCGCCATGCGCCATCCCCATTTGAAGCCCCCACCAGGTCAGCGGAGCACGGCCGCCAGATTAATCCTGGGGGACGAGGTTTGTTATTACGTGCCATGTGATGTGAGCTACACGTCTTGGGGCTGGTTGATGCTCGCCATGTAACGTGAGCTGAGCGCCTTGGGGGTCGATGAGCGATACTTGAAGAAATTGGACATTACAAACTGCCGTTCGGGTGAAGCGCCGCTGCCGAGCCAGCGCAGCGCTACTCCGGTCGGCGACGCGCGCTGTGAATGATCAACCAGGAATGTGGCAGGTGATTGGGTGGTGCAAGTTGAACACCGTGTGAAAATCGCCTGGTTTCAGCGCTCGAAACTAAAACCAACCGATAAACTGATTTAGAGCCCTATGTGAAGTTTTGCTTTTTAATATCGACTTGCGCCACGACACACAATCTGGCTGTTGGCTTCTGGCCAGTCAGCTAATCGATGTGGATAGTATTTCTCTGCCACGCAGCGCGGCCACGCAGCCACGCACGTCCCCCCCTTCGCCCTACAGCCTATTTCAGTAATCTGACGCTCTCGCAAGCCTCCAAAATCCACGAGTTTACTTTTTCCTGTTGCGCGGGGGCGCCTCCGCCCCGTCCAGGTCCTAGGGCCTGCCACACATTGCCCGCCACGTCATCCAACGCAGTTCGAACCCTGTGTTCTCCAGCACAGTGTCGGCGTGAATAGTCACGCTGAGATCCTGGAACTCGAGGGTCTATTTACTCAAGGATCGCGACCCGGTCGGACTTTCGGCGAGTCGGTCGGTGGGATTCTCGAAATGGAGAGTTGTGAATGGTCCAACGGGATTCGATCCCATATATTCGATACCAGACCGACACTGAGTTAAAACCCAGTCTCCGCTTGTGAAAAGGAGTGCCCGAAGGCCACATCATATGAGGGCCTTCAGGCACTCCTGTTCAAAAGCGGAGACTGGGATCAAGGTGAGCTGACATCCAATGACGCGGCGAGAGAAATGCGGCAGGCCCTACGAGATCCATGGCCGTGCTCTCATCGCCGAACCCCCCGCTGCCGCCCACGCCGCCGCCGCCGAAGCTGCCTTGGTCCCAACTGCCAGGGCCCTTCACTCGATCTTGCAGGTTTAGGGTTTAGGGTGTTGGGTTTTTGGTTTAGGGTTTAGGGTTTGGACCCTAGACACTTCACCGCCTCGACCTCACTGCCTGCACGTAGTGAACCGATGTACCAGTATACCCGGACACACTCGCCGCATCCACCTCCTTGGCCTGGCCACTCGTTCCCGCATCTCCTCAGCTTCACTGCGTGCTCGCAGTATACCGGTGTACCCGCACACACTCGCTGCATCCTCCTCCCTGGCCGTACACTCGCTCCTTTCGGCAGCTTCAACTTGCATCGGTCAGTCCCGGAAATGGACCTGCTGAATCCTGGTCTGAGAGGGAGCGAGTGGAGTGCCTACGCAGATCGGCTGCGGGGGTCAAACGGGGATGGCGCGAAGCGCGGTATGATCACGATTCCTGACCTTGCGCCATACGAAAAATGTACAGTCAGACCCTGAAAATCTCAGTGTTGCCTCAGCGCTGCCCTGCCGTTTGCCCACCCGCTCGTTCTTGGCGACCGGCTGCCGCCCCTCAAACGCCCTCACCCGCGCCGCGCGCCAGGGACACGTGCGTAATGCTGTCGCCACATCATAATGCAGTTTAACTATGTGAAGTGCCTTGGGGCTCGATGAACGAAAAGATTAAAGAAAACGCCACGTCATAGGACGTCATAGGATGTCATAGAACGTTGTAAGATGGCGTTTACTCAATACTGCTGTCGCCTCGTCATAGGATTACGTCTCCGATGATGACAGCAACCCCTCTATCCCAGGTGATATGACAAGTGCGTCAAAGTGTTACGACCAAAAGCAAAAGCAAAATGCATGGACCAATCACAGGCTCGGATCACGGCGGATCAGGTCTTATCCGAGCCTGTGATTGGGCCATGCTATTTGCTTTTGCGTTTGCTTCTGACACTTTGACGCAGTTTGTCATAAGCGAGGGTTTGCATTGCGGTGGATGACGTGGCGGGCATGATGTATGCGGGCCCACCCCCTCGTACTCGGTCATGCTGTACAACGCCCCTTTTACGGTTTAGGGTTTATGGTTCAGGGTTCAGGGTTCAGGGTTTAGGGTTTAGGGTCCCCGCCTCCTCGTACTCGGTCATGCTGTACAACGCCTCTTTCTGTTTATTCCGGTACTCGTCCTCGTATTGACTCAAGCTGTAGCGGCGCAAGTTGAACTTGAAAGCAAAGCTTGAAAGCAGTCTACCATATTGCAGTTTCAAACGCTTAGATCCAGGCGCCTTCAACGTGCGTTTCATAGGGTCAACCAGCACCGCCCTACCAAGCTGCGCATGCCGTCCATGTCCACGGCTGTCTCGTCCTCGTACCAGGGGCGTACACTCGCTCACTTCACAGCTCAACTTGAGAACCCTCGGGAAACCATCGCTCACATTAGAGCTCAACTTGAGCACCTTCGGGCCACGTGCACGGGTTAATTTGGGTCATCTGGGGGACAAGGTGAGCTTGAGTTGAGCGGAAAGGGGCAAAGTAAGCTCAAGTTGAGCGTAGATGGGAACGAGTGTCAGCGCCTGCCTCGTACGTCGCCGAGTCCACCCCGTCCACCAGGGGCTCACACTCGCTCACTTCTCAGCTCAACTGAAGCGCTTTCTAGTGGGATAGGGGGTGCGTTGAGGGGTTGTTCACGGGGTGTTAGGGGGTGTCAGGAAGCATTAGGGGATGGTTACGGTGTTTTTTTAGTTTCAGAAATGGCTCAGGATGAGCTGAGAAAGCGGACGAGAGTAAGCCCCTGCCATCCTCCCCGTCCAAGGTCTGAGGCTCGACGCCGGTGGTGATGGAATCGATTGTGAGCGGGCTACCCAGCGCGTGGTTGTACCTGTACGCAGGGGCTTACACTCGTTCACTTCTCAGGTCAACCTAAGCCGTTTTGGTCACACCTCCTCGTGTCCCCCTATCTAATAGACCGGGGAAAAATTATGCGCCCAACGTTTCCCACAAAATGTGCTTGTGTTGAGCCGAATAGTTGACGAGTATAAGCCCCTGCCTGTTCAGCGTCTGACCGGGCGCCCACAGCTGCTCCAGCGCGTAGCGCGACCGACCCTCCGGGCTCATACAGTGGACCGCGCTGAAGCGGCGCAAGTTGAATTTGAAAGCAAAACTTGAAAGCAGCTTCACATATTTCGGTTTCAAGCGCTTATATCCACCCGCTTTCAACGTGGGTTTGATAGGGTCAACCTGCACCGCCCTACCACGCAGGACCCACAGTCCACTAGCATCCAGTTGTCATCGCCGCCTCCGCGCGGGGCCACAGATTTAGGGTTTAGGGTTTAGGGTTTAGGGTTTAGGGTTTAGGGTTTAGGGTTTAGGGTTTAGGGTTTAGGGTTTAGTGTTTAGGGTTTAGGGTTTAGGGGTTAGGGTTGCAGGGTTGGGGTAACAGTCGCACACATTTCAGTCAAGTTGCCAAACTTTGGGATGAATGACCATACTGGCGTGGTCACTTGGGCGACACCGGGCCAGACAGCAGTAGTGCCTGGAGGCCCCCGGGTGTGGCGACGAGGAGGAGGTGAATGTGTACCGGTACACTATGAGTAGACAGCCAGGCAGACGACATCCCGTGTGTGGCGCCGAGGAGGAGGTGAATGTGTACCGGTACACTATGAGTAGACAGCCAGGCAGACGACATCCCGTGTGTGGCGCCGAGGAGAAGGTGAATGTGTACCGGTACACTATGAGTAGACAGGCAGTCGGACAACACCGTGTATCGTATGTAGCGCCGAGGAGGGGCTGGTGAATGCCCACAGGTACACAATGAGCTGACAGTCAAACCAGGTTTCAGGTTTAGGGTTAGGTGTAAGGGTTCAGGGATTAGGAATTAGGGATTATGGATGGGGGTTAAGGGTTTTGGGTTTAGGCTTAGGGGGTCTTTCAGGGTGGCGGGTGGTGCGGTTTGGGGTTTTGGGTTCAGGGTTTAGGGGGCCTTTCAGGGTGAAGGGTGGTGCGGTTTGGGGTTTTGGGTTCAGGGTGTAGGGATAGGGGGCCTTTCAGGGGTGGCGGGTGGTGCGGTTTGGGGTTTTGGGTTCAGGGTTTAGGGGGCCTTTCAGGGTGAAGGGTGGTGCGGTTTGGGGTTTTGGGTTCAGGGTTTAGGGGGCCTTTCAGGGTGGCGGGTGGTGCGGTTTGGGGTTTTGGGTTCAGGGTTTAGGGGGCCTTTCAGGGTGGCAGGTAGTGGCAGCCTCACCCTCGCCGTTGGGGTTCAGGGTTTAGGGTTTAGGGTTTAGGGTTTAGGGTTTAGGGTGTAGGGCTGGCGGCCTCACCCTCGCCGTTGGGGTTTAGGGTTTAGGGTAAATGGTTTAGGGTTTAGGGCTGGCGGCCTCACCCTCGCCGTTTTTGCCGTCCTTGCCCTCGATGATGGGTCTTAGGTTGTTGCCCGCCACGTTGTAGCGGCGCAAGTTGACTTGAAAGCAGAATTTGAAAGCGGTTAACCAGATTTCAGCTTCAATCGCTGGGACGAGGCGCGGTCAACCTAGGGTCAATTCGGGGTCAACATGCACCGCCTTACCACGTAATTGGTGCGCTTCTTCACCTCGTGCAGCGCCGCACCCGCCAGCGCCACCCAGGGTCCACGCACACACTACCTGCACAGGTTTAGGGTTTAGGGTTTGGGGCTTGGGGTCTAGGATTCAGGGTTTAGGGTTTAGGGTTTAGGACCACGCGCACGTAGTTGCACGTGATAAGACCACCGCATATCTCGGGGTTCACACAAGCTTTGTGACACACAGGCAATAAGCCCTAAACCCTAAGCCCTAAGTCGTATCCCATGCGTGCAGCCCCACCATGCGGATGTGGCGCGGTGACTTGGCGGTGGCGATCACAAAGTGGTCCGTCCAGCTGCACACCCCCCCCAGCTCCAGGTGCACCACGTCGATGCCGCGCGCCAGGGGCTCACACTCGTCCACTTCTCAGCTCAACTTGAGCCGTATCTGAAACAAGAAAACACCCTTCAAACCCCCAACACCCCCCAACACCCCCCAACACCCCCCGACACCTCCTAAACACCCGCGAAATAACCCCCGAACAAACCCTCAATGCAACCCCTACCCCACAGGAAGCGCTCAAGTTGAGCTGAAGAGTGGACGAGTGTAAGCCCCTGCCGCGCGCCTTCACCAGAACATCGACCAGCTCCTGGGGGTCAAGCGGCCGCACTTTAGCGGCGCAAGTTGAATTTGAAAGCAGAAGTTGAAAGCAGTATGTCACAATTTAGTTTCAAGCGCTCAGTTCCAGGCGGACTCAACTTGGGTTTCATAGGGTCAACCTGCACCCCGTCCTACCGCGCGAAGATGGCGCGGTTCGTCATATCCTCCTCCTCCTCTCCACAGGGACAAGTATGAAATGGCCCCAGAGTCAGTGAAAATGCCCCCCGCGTCAGTATACAATGCCCTCCATACAAGTATTAATGCCCCTCATTAACTCGTCCCGACCCCCTCTACTTTAAGAAACTTGGGGTTTCAGTGTGCGAGTCCCTGATTCCGGGACTCGCCGGCCAAGCCGACCGACCATTTTCACGGCCTTGAGTCATTTAACCCTCAAAATTGGACCACATAAGTTTTACGTGATCTACCCCTCAGTTACTTAAACCCAGTCTCCGCTTTGGCAAGGGTAGGGTCTGAAGTAGCCCCTGTGATTGGTCGAGAGCGTAACGGTATCCTCTCGCCCAATCACAGGGGCTACTTCAGACCCTACCCTCACCAAAGCGGAGACTGGGTTTAAAGTAAAGGGGGTCGGACAGTGTAGATGTTCCCCACCTCCTCCCCCTCCTCCTCCTCTTCGTCGTCCCCCTCATTCCACTCCCCGTACATCTCGTCCTCCGCGTAGCGCCGCAAGTTGGTATGAAAAGAAATCTTGGAAAACATTTTATCGTAATTCAATTTCAAAATCTGAAACCAGGCACCCCCCACACGAGTCTTAACTTGCACCAACCCACCTCAGCTGCGTAGTCTACAGACTCCATGTCCTCCTCCTCGTCCACCTCGATGCAGGGGCTCACACTCGCTCTCTTTCCAGCTCAACTTAAGCGCTTTCTGTGGGATAGGGGGTGCATTGAGGATTTGTTGAGGGGTTATTTTGCGGGTGTTTAGGAGGTGTCGGGGGGTGCTGGGGGGTGTTGGGGGTTTAAAGGGTGTATTTCGTGTCAGATACGGCTCAGGTTGAGCTTGAAAGTGGACGAGTGTCAGCCCCTGCCTCGATGTCGTCGTCGTCATCGTCTTCGAATCCCTCCCCGGTGTAGCGGCGCAAGCTGAATTTGAAACCAAAGTTTGAAAGCAGTCCATCAGTTTCCAGTTTCAAGCGCTTAATTCCAGGCGGTTTCAACTTGGGTCTGATAGGGTCAACCTGCACCGCCCTACCCCGACATCTATGCCGGTTAACTCCTTCCACGTCCCATCCGACACATCCACCTGGTTTTGGCGGCGCAAGTTGAATTTGAAAGCAAATTTTGATAGCAGTTCATCATACTATAGTTTCAAGTGCTTAGTTTCAGGTGCTTTCAACGCGGGTTTGAAAGGGCCAACCTGCACCGCCCTACCTGGTTTGCATTTAAACTCGTCACCAGCGCCCGAGACTTTTTTTTCTTTTCACCCCGGACATATGGTTCCGCTAGGCTCGCCTGTAACTTGAAATGCTCAATCGCCTCCGCCTGCAACTCCACCCTGAACGCCTCTAATTCTAATTCAGCTTCTGTCATTCCTACCGTCTTGGCTCGGGCAGCTCGGTCAGCGGCCCGCGTCTCCCGAAGCTCCGCGTTTCGCGCCGTGGCACTGCGTTTCGCCTCGGCGTTTTCCCACTCCTTCGCCTCCTTGTCAAGAATCGCCTGATTGTAACGCTTTGCCTCAAGCTTCGCTCAGGGCCGGACAGATCACGTTTAGGGTTTAGGATTTAGGGTTCAGGGTTTAGGGTGTAGGGTTTCCACGTCATAGTATGACTGAATACTCAGATGACTGAACACTCAGAGGACGACGTTGCACAAAAAAAACAAGGATTGTTAGATGGTTGAAGCTTGCCACGTCATAGGATGCCGTTTAACTCAACAAACGAGGGTTCTAAACGCGGCGGATGACGTGACTTCGCATAATCCGTCGCGCCCTGCCATCTTCTTTTCTTCATCTTTCTTCTTTTGGCGCGGGAAGGACTTTTCAGCCTGAAAGTAGGGTGACATCGAAGACACAAAAAATGTTTCAGGAGGCAGACAGAATGGCCGCGCTTGAGACTATTGAGACTTTTGAGAGCGCGCTTTTGGTTGCTTACAACCCAGGCGCCAAGCATGCTTTGGGCGCCACCCTGCCCTTGCGAATTGCAGCGCGAACAGCTCAACCATGTGCAGCTTCAACTAGGGTCACACAGATATGACAAAGTGTGTGAAACTTCTTAGACACTTGCAACAAGTAGTACTAAGTAGTCCAAATGGAGCGCTCTGATCGGTCGAGCGGGCACTCAGTAGCACTAAGTAGCACTAAGTCTCACTATAAAGTATCTAAGTGGTTTCACGCACTTTGCCATAGTGTAGTGCTCGCCTCGTCACATGTAGTGCCACTTGACAAACAAAACACAGGGTCTCGAACTCAGTGCTGTGATTATTACACAGTGTGATGGGGGAGACGTGGTGAGCACCAGAGCGCTATGTGGATGACGTGGTGAGCAGCATCAATCTGTCCCTACGCTAGTACCATTTTCGGGCAAACCGATAATTTTACCCATCTCGCGTAAATCCTCCACAGGCACGCTCTTCAGCATCTCCCTGGTTCTAAGGCCCGCAAGAAATCAAAGTACTCATGTGGTCAAATGAGACCTCCATGAGTGGTGGCAAGTCACCGGAAGAAACCAGAGCGCTCATCTGGTGAAATTACCTGAACGAGTGGTGTCGCGTTGGGTGACTTGATCACACTGGGCGGGATGACACCGGGCGTTTGGTGGAGCAGGTAGAGGTTGATGAAGGAGGAGGAGGAGGAGAAGGAGGAGGAGGAGGAGGAGGAGGAGGAGGAGGAGGAGGGAGGGTGAGGAGGAGGAGGAGGAGGAGGAGGGAGGAGGAGGATGAGAAGAGGAAGCGGGTGAGGT
>Ga0307489_10000058_pt1 | contig 54376 bp, 71 predicted proteins | sample SB12metaG_FD_202247 | JGI IMG/M metagenome (GOLD analysis project Ga0307489, IMG submission 202247) | Sea-ice brine microbial communities from Beaufort Sea near Barrow, Alaska, United States - SB 1.2 | ecosystem: Environmental > Aquatic > Marine > Coastal | place: USA: Alaska | collected... | reverse complement strand
ATAACGGCTGTTCATTATTCCTCGCAGCGAAGTCTCAAAACACCCACCATGAATTCGTTCAAATTCATCGTTGAAAATAGCTTCGTACCGGTAAAGGATTCTGTGGATGAGGCGTTGACGAATTTGATCACGCGCCCACTTGTTGTGGCGCCGCCTGGACTCTTGAGAACAAGTACTATGGCGCGGCCGGCTAGAAAGAGCCCCATGCAGCGGCGTTGGGGGCTCTTCACCCTGTCGATGGTTATCATGGCGGTGGTCAGCGGCACGGGTGCGTCGCGGCCATTCCCGGCTGCTCATCCACAAATGAAGAAAAGACACCTGGCGTCACAAACAGACAACTGGATTTTTCGTGCTCACGATGGCGACACTTTCAAGTCAGGGGTTCTTCCGCGGTCAGTTAGCAGACGCCCGTCGGCGGTCATAGCGACTTCACGCGCGCGCTGCACGCTTCGGCGCCTCGTATCGCTTAGCGCGTTTGGCCCGGCATGCGTTAAGGTTCCGCCCCCCATCCACGCCCTACCACAGTCCTCCATCCCCTCAAAATCCATCGATATAAAACTCGCCCGCCTTACTAAAATGCAGTGTACGGATGGCCATTTCTGAGGCGTGACCTGCTGGCCGAGAAGGCGCGCGGCGGGCGCGGCCTGGACGAGAAACAACTCGGCGGGGTGTTCACCGCCGGCGCGTGGAGCGTGCAGGGGGGGCGCTTCCTGGTCGGCAGGGAGGCCGCATTCTATCCATAACAGCTCGACAGGGAGCGTTTGAGGAATAATAAGCGGACGCAGAAGCACGTTCCGATGATTTCGACGCTTCATGGGCGGGCCAAGTCCCCCGTCTGTTTGCTCATAGTGAACCGGAGGTGAGGAAGGCCCTGGTCGGCGGGATGATTCGCGACGCCACCGGAACGCGACTCACCGTCTGCGGATCACTCGTGTTGGTCGCGCTTGGTAGGGCCGTGCACTCGACGTCCAGTCGTCCTGACTGTTTGCTCATTGTGTACCAGTGTACCCGCACACGTTCCCTGCCTGTTTGCTCATAGTGCACCAGTGTAGAGTGTACCCGCGAACACTCGCTCCATTCCTTTTCAGCTCAACCTGATTGTTGGCTCATAGTGTGGTAGTTTACCCGTACACACTCGCCGCCTCCTCCTCCCCGGCATGGCCAATCATTCCCTTTTCAGCTGGCACTTGAGCACCTGCGAGGAATCATTCAAGTGGGGTCAGGGCCAAAACGGCTCAAATCGAGCTGAGAAGGGGAACGGTTGCAAGGCCAGAGAGGAGGAGGCGGCGAGAGTGTAGTATGAGTACACCGGTACACTATGAGCAAACAGTCAGGGAGCGACGGAGTGGCCAGGCGACTTCGTCGGGTGCGGCGAGTGTGCACGGGTTGACTGGTACACTATGAGCAAACAGTTAGGAAACGAGTGGCCGGGCCCTGGCGTTGGGCTCCACGCTCATTGCGACGGCGGAGGCGGACGGCCAGGCGGCGCTCGCGGCGGGGCCGTCACCTGACTGTTTGCTCATAGTGTACCAGTGTACCGTACACACTCGCCGCATCGATGCGGGGCTGTCACCTGACTGTTTGCTCACAGTCGACAATCGGCTTGTTAATGTGAAGCTGGAAAACATCTTGGGTAGGGCCCTGGCTCGCGTCGGGGATGTTTCTCTTGGGGTTTGTTGGGCCTGGCAGATATTGCTCGCCACGTCATAGGATGCCGATTTAAAACTCAAGAAACGAGGGTTCAAAACGTGTGTTGAAGACGTGGCGGGCAATGGGCCTGGCAGATATTGCTCGCCACGTCATAGGATGCCAATTTAACTCAAGAAACGAGGGTTCAAAACGTGTGTTGAAGACGTGGTGGGCAATTGGCCTGGCAGATATTGCTCGCCACGTCATAGGATGCCATTTTATGACTCAATAAACGAGGGTTCAACACGCGTGTTGAAGACGTGGCGGGCAATGGGCCTGGCAGACATTGCTCGTCACGTCATAGGATGCCATTTAACTCAAGGCAAGCGTTGGTAAGGATGACGTGGCGGTCAATATGTGCGTCTCCCTAGTGGATGGGCGGCGGAGTGCAAATGTGTCTGCAGCCTGTCACCGGCAAAGCCTTACATGAACACTTTTCTTTTCAGCTCACGAATAATTCTTTTCAAGCCGTTTGGCCTGAAATCGCTTGCGTTATCTCGCTTAAACTGAGTTTAAGGGCGACATGATTGGTTGAGAGGCTGACTGCTCCTGTAGTGTATGTGTGGGACCGGGTAAATTTATTATTTGGGTTTAGACCGGTACGTTATAATCGTTCATCTGTCGAATGGCCTCGATTCGTTATCAAACCGACACTGAGTTAATTTTACTTCAATACGGGATGCATACTCAAATGCCAAGTTGGGAAAGAAGTCGTGTAAGGCCCTGGTCCCGGGGCTGTTTGAGGCGGCGAGCACGGCGATGGTCACTTTGTCCGGCGCCAATCAGCTGAGCGGGATGGTGTTCCTGGTCGGGACCCGCCGCTCGTTCCCTGACTGTTTGCTCATAGTGCACCGGCGTACCCGTACACACTCGCCGCATCCACCTCCCAGACCTGGCCACTCGTTCCCTGATTGCATGCTCATATTGCACATGAACACACTCGCCGCATCCTCCTCCCTGGCCTGGCTAGTCGTTCCTTGACTGTTTGATCACTGTGCACCTGAACACACTCGCCGCACCCTCCTGCATGGCCTGGCCACTCGCTCCAACTTCCACCTGAGCGGGATGGTAATCCCGGTCGGGACCAGTGATAAATAACGCTCACGAAACCAACCGAGCGGTTTATTCAAATCCCTCATTTATGGAGTCGAATATGTCTATCAAGTTGTCATCCTGTGACGTGGAGAGCATTATCCACCCGGCCCTAGCTCGTGTTGCTATCGGTGGCGGTCGTGCCGTCGTTCGGCCGCCGGGGGGCGTACCTCTCGCATGCGGCAGTGGCAGGGCCTGGCATATAACGCTCATATTTTAATAACCCCAATTCTAATCATATACACCCCCCCATCCATTTTTATAACGCTCGCCACGTCATGCGATGCCATCTAACTCAATAAACGAGGGTTCAAATGCCGTCGTAGACAATGTTTGAGTGGGGCCTGGCTGATAATGGGACCCCTCACCACGTCGTGTTATGCCATTTAACTCATGACGCGAGGGTTTAACATGTGGAGGAATAGGGGCCAGGGCGGAAGCCTGGTGCCTCCGAATACACGCGGAAACGGCTCTCACTCTCTCACGCTCTCTCTCTCGCTCTCTATCGCTCTCTCTCGCTCTCTCGATCTCTCTCGCGCTCTCTCGCTCTCTCTCGCTCTCTTCAGCATGTGGAGGATGACGTGGCGGGCGTTGTCTGGCAGGCCCTAGGCAGCGGTGATGGTGTTGATGGTGGTGTCGTGGAGGGAGCTGCCCGTGAGGGGCAAGTACACGGTGGGGTGCAGAGTCTTCCCATCGTTCCCTTCTCACCGTGGCCAGGGCGAAAGCCTGGTGCCTCCGCATACACGCGGAAGCGTCTCTCTCTCCTCTCCCCTCGTTCCCTTTTCAGCTTTACTTAAGCACCTTTGACTATTAGCTCGTGCGGAGTAATTCCAATCGTTCCCTTTTCAGATCAACCTGACTGCTCGCTCATACTCGTAGTGTACATGTGCACGCTCGCTGGCATCCTCATCCCTGGCCTTCCACTTGTTCCCTTTTCAGCTTAACGTATGCACCTTCGACTGTTAGTTCGAGGGATAATTGCCTCTGGTTTCACGCACAAAATAGTTTAAGTTGAACTGAAAAGGGAACGATCGTAAGGCCGTGGTGGTGGGGTGGTGCAAGTTGAAACCCATGTTGAAGCTTGAAAGCGCTTGATTTCAGCACTACGAGTAGAAACTAAAATTTGATAAACTGCTTTCGAATTTTGCTTTCAATTACAACTTGCGCAGCTACAACACGGACGACGATGAGGCCGACGCGGAGGCGGCAGCGGCGGCGGCGGCGGTGAAGACATTGAAGGACAGGCCGACACATGCGCATTGGGTGCGAACATCCTTTGGATTTCGGAAGCCGCCCCAGTGGACGGCGGAGGCGACGGCGGCGGCGGTGGCGGATATTGCGGCGGCGGATCCGAAAAAGGTGGGGAGAGATGCGGTGGCGCTCTGGCGCAAGTTGAAACCGCAAACCGGTGTTGAAAGCGCCTGGTATCATCGCTTGAAAACGCAATGTGATAATTTGCTTTCAAGTAAATGCTATTAATTTCAACTTTGTGACCCTAAACGGCGGCGTCTGAGGCGGCTGAGAAAAAGGCACCAGTGAAGGTGCGGACGGAAGCGGTGGCGCGAGTTGAAACCAAAGTTGAAACCGTCTGGTTTCTCACGGCCGATCAGCTTACGGCCCAGGTGGGGTGGTTCAAGTTGAAACCCGTGTTGAAATCCGCGTTGAAACCCGTGTAGAAAGCGCATGGTTTCAACGCTCGCAACTAAAATATGATAGCAGGCTGCTTTTCAAGTTTTGCTTTCAATTTCTAGGCTGTTTTTTTTCAAGTTTTGCTTTCAATTTCAACCTGTGGCTCTACACCCAGGCAGCGGCCGACGCACTCAAGGCCAGGATGCTCGCGGTTACGGTGGGGTGGTGCGAGTTGAAACCCGTGTTGAAAGCACATGGTCTCAACTCTGAAAACTAAAATGTGATGATTTGCTTTCAAGTATGCTTTCAATTTCAGTTGTGGCCCTGTACCCAGGCCGCATCTGAGGCGCGCGCGGCCAAGACGCTAGCGGCCGAGGTGGGGTGGTGCAAATTGGAACCCGCGGTTGCAACTTGACAGTTCATGGATTCAGCGCGTCAAACTAAAATGTGGTAATTTGCTTTGCATTTTGCTTCCAATTTAAACTTGAGGGATTGCGGCCCCATCACTAGGAGGCTGACGTTGTCGTTGCCGCTGCCAATGCCGATGCCGATGCAGCTGCCGCTGCCTCCCCTGACGGTTTGCCCACACAGGGATTCAACAGCACCGCCGCTGCCGCTGCCGCTGTTGCTGCCACTGCCGCTGCTGCTGCCACTGCCGCTGCGGCTGCCAAGGAGCACGAGGAGGGCGATGGCGTCATTGTCGTGGTCAGCGTGGACGACCCTTCCTCAATCACAACAACCGCGAAGACGAAGAGTTCTTCCGTCTTGCCCAGCGATGCGAAGAAGCGGTGGGGTGGTGCAACGTGCGAGTTGAAAGTGTTTGAAACCCCAAACCCGTGTTGAATGCGCCTACCAATACTCGTAGTTTCAGCGCTTGAAGCTCGCATATGATAACTTTCTCACTTTGCTTTCAATTGCCACTTGCGCCGTTACAGATGGGTGGGGCAAGGTTGCCGAGGTGGTGGTCCCCAAACGCCGCCGCCGCCGGTGGAGCATGACTGACGCAATAACATTCCCGGCAACCGCGGGAAAGTTTGCAGCATTGGTAGGGACCGACGTATATCGCTCGCCACGTCGTCCTCCACATGTCTGACCCTCGTTTACTGTATGACGGATATTGCTCGCCACGTCATTTCCATGTTTTGAACCCTTGTGTACTGACTGACGGATATTGCTCGCCACGACATTCTGCACATTTTGAACCCTCAGTTACGGACTTACAGATATTGCTCGCCACGTCATCCTCCTCATTTGGAACCCTAGTTTAAATGACATCCTATGACGTGGCGAGCAATATTCATAAGTCCCTCCGCAACGGAGTTTGCAACCGGGAACAGGCCTCCGACGCGCAAAGAGCAGATGATGAGCGTGGAGTATATCAGTCTCAATGCCTGGCAGGGTCTGACACTGCGTCCTGACTGTTTGCTCATAGTGTACCGGTGTTATCGTACACACTGGCTGACTGGCCGCATCCTCCTCACTTGCCACGGACACCGGTACACTGTGAGCAAACAGTCAGGTTGAGGTGACAGGGGACCGCCGTGCCTGGCCCTGTCACGTACACCGGTACACTATGAGCAAACAGTCGGGTTGAGATGACAGGGGACCGCCGTGTCTGGCCCTGTCGCATACAACGGTACACTATGAGCAAACAGTCAGGTTGAGGTGACAGGGACCGCCGTGCCTGGCCCTGTCACGTACACCGGTACACTATGAGCAAACAGTCAGACTGAGCTGACAAGGGACCACCGTGTCTGGCCCTGTCACGTACACCGGTACACTATGAGCAAACAGTCGGGTTGAGATGACAGGGGACCGCCGTGCCTGGCCCTGCCACGCGGTTCAGCGTACTCGTCGTGCCTTGCCTGTACTACATCGCCTCCATCGGTAGGTCGGTGCAGGTTGACCCTATCAAACCCACATTGAAAGCACCTGGATCTAAGCGCTTCAAACTATAAAACGAGAGAGCGCTTTCGAAGTTTGCTTTCAATTTCAACTTGCGCCGCTACACAGCGGGTACCAGTTGGAAGAAAAGGGTGACGATGACGGGCAGGGCCTCACACTCGTTCCCTGACTGAGAGAGAGAGAGACGCGTCGGCGTGTATGGGTGAGGAGGCACCAGGATTTCGCCTTCGCCCTGGCCCCCGTTCCCTAACTGATTGTCTCCTCATAGTGTACCAACTGGAACACATGAGTCCCACTGGGTTTGAACGCAATGATGCGACCAGGGCGCGGGTACCCCAGTGCACTATGAGCTAACAGTCAGGGAACGAATGGCGACGGCCCTGACGACGGCTCCTACACCATGGTGTATATGGGCCTCTTCGGCGGCAGTTTTTTTATTGGTCCCCTAGGCGGCATGGTGGTGGGGCTTTGTCAATGTCACACAGTTCCTGGATCGTGAGTGTGAGTGCCAGCGCTTGGTGTCAGCGCTAGACTCTATACCATGATGAACCGCTTTCAAACATTCGATGTCACCGTCAACTACGCTACTTGTTTGCGCCATTGCTTGTGAACACTGCATTCAAATAAAGTTGACTAGGTCTAGCGAGCATTATTTACCCGGCCCTGGACGGTGGCCGACCGTTTCGGCGTCGGGTTCGGGCAGTTCCTAGGCGGGGCTGAGTAAGTGATGCCCGCCACTTCATCCACTACATTATAAGCCCTTGTGTATTGAGTTAAATGGCATCCCAACAGGCTGGATTTATTTCATCCTACCGTGGCGAGGATGTATAGGTATTAGTGCCTTCAGAGGGGCGCGTGTGTTCAACGGGGCTTGGGTCTATAACTCGTCAAACTGACCCAGAGTTGTACAATCAGAGCACCCGGCCATTTTGACGAGTTATAAACCCAAGCCCCGTTGAACCCCCGCGCCCCTCTGAAGGCACTAGTACCTCTAGTGACGTGGAGAAGAAACATTCACAGGGCCCTATTCCTAGGAACCGTTTTATCCGCCGCCTCTCTATTGCTCCTCCTCTCGCCCTCCCTCGACGTTCAAGTGTTGGGCATGATGTGCTACACTGTGTCCAATCTCTTCATCTTCGCGTTTTATTTCAGTAACATCGGGTAGGGACAAGTAAATATTGCACGCCGCGTCATCGACACGCATTTTGAACTCTAGTTTCTTGAGTTGACTGGAATTAAATGTGTGGCGGACCCAATATCTGCCGGGCCCTAACACCAGGCGGCGCTTCGGGTTCGAGCACTACGGGTAGGGCCCGGCAGAAAATGGCTTCAAAATATCACAGAGTGGCATATACTATTTAATAACTTTAGAATCGAGGGTTTAAATGTGTGTTGAAGGCCATTTTGAGCATTTTGCCCGGCGCACTGAGCTGTGTTAGAAATCTCAGCCGCTGAAAATGTCTTGCCAGGCCCTAACTACAGGATTTTAACGGGGACGGGAATGCTGACGTCGGCGGTGGTAGCGTTGGTGCAGGTTCCACTGTTGCGGGCGTCTATTGACGGGGGGCGTGAGGGACGCGACGCGGTCAACGGGGGGTGCGCCATGGCGGTGCTGGCCACCGTGCCGTACACGCTGTGGCTCGCCCGCCGCGAGTGGCGCGAGGTCGCGGCGGCGGCGGCGGGCAATGCCAAGGTCATTGCTATCCTGCCCACTTAAATGTGTACGTAATATAGTATTTATAATCTCGAGTAGCTCTATGTCGCATTTAGAGCAAAGCGCGCACCCGTTTCCGCCCCTGCTAATTTCCTTTGCTCGATTTCTTTAACTCAAGAAATTTGTTTGAAGTAAAACATTTTGAGCAAAAGAAAAGGGAGATTTGAAACTCAAGATTCTTGAGCTGTAAATTTTTTATCAAAAAGACTGATATTACAGTCAGACAGTGGAGCTCTAGTTAACTATATACATGAACCCGCATCCGCACACGCGCCCTGACACGCGACGCCACGGTCGGGCGCCCCCTCTCGTGCACGCTACACCCAGCATGCTGCGCGTGAGCACCTTCCAGACGTCGAGCCAGTACAGCTGCCCGGCGCACCAGAGAGTCCCCTCTTCAGCTCTACTTTCAGCATCTCCGAGGCGTTCGTGAGATGAATGCTTGTGATCTCAGGGTTTAAACGACCTGAAGCTGAGCTGAGACGGGGAGCAGTGTAGAGCCCCGCCGATGGCGTCGCCGCGGCACACGCGCCCGGTGCAGTGGAACACATCAACGAATTGTATCGCCGCCGGCGCCCGGAAGACGAAGGAGGGCCCGCCTAGTAGCTAGGACGTCCTAATACTCGCCACGTCACAGGGTGCCACTTGACTCGATACGTCAAGGTTTCAGACGAGCTGCTGAGTAATACGGCGTGCCTACTCGTCATGCTGAATCGACATGCCCTCACGCCGGTGTGATTGGCCGGCCTAGTGCTTATAGAACTCCAAGGGTCCACTGGGTCGGCCGGACAATGCCCCGTTGCCGACCGCAGAAGAAAGATTTTGTGATTCTCCGACCTAAAACCTGCTTTGCCTGGGGTAAATGGCACTACATGACGTGGCGAGCAATATCTGCCAGGCCCTTGGGCGCGGCGTCACACGCAGCAAGCGGCGGGCGATACATTGGATACGCAAGGCTGCCGAAATGGGGCACACCCGGTCGTGCTTGCAACTCGCCATTGACATGTACGGAGACCTGCCCTACGCCCGCGAGGTTGGGCATATGGGGAGGCTGCCGGGGTGGCCGCGTCCGTTGGGGTCATGGAGGCACACGACATTCCCCCAGATGTCTTAACCAGCGCATTGCACTGGCTGCGGAGAGGGTGCGTGACAGGGCAACATGACCCAACCGACCTGCTCGAGGAGTTTCGAAGAGCAGCGGTGGTGGGGGCTAAGTATTGCTACAACGCCGGGTGCGGGGTTGTGGGCCTTCTGAAGGAATTCAAAGTTTGCCCGCAGTGCAAGACCGCCCGGTATTGCAGCGCCGCGTGTCAGAAAGAAGACTGGACAGCGGGTGGGCACAAGGCGACGTGTGGCACATACACATGCAAACCACCGAATGGTGGTCAGAGTTTTTCTTGAGGAAACAAGTGGCGCATTCGCCGAGGCAAAACTGTGAATAATCTCACCAAGTAAAACCGGTTTACGAACACGGTGTAGACTGAAAACAACAACGCGGGCCCCAACCTGGAGTAGCTGCCGGCGAATCAGCGCCTGATGCGGTGCTTATTTCCAAATGTCTACCAGCTCTGCATAGCTCTTGTAATGCGTTTTTATGAAACGCATTCCCCTTATTCATTAATTTGCTCAACCACGTCTCCGGAAGCGACGTGCGTGGCAACTGGCTGCGCCCGCGGAGAGGATGGAGAAGGAGCGTACGTCCCGACCCGCCGCACATGCTAATACACACAGAAAAAGTTTAACCACACAAAATGTTGAGTTTATTACTCGGCGGCGACGGCCCCCGCGGCCGGCGTCCGTACGCATGTTCGGCGGGTAGCAGTTGTGGTGGAGGATCGCCGCGGCGCCGGGGGGCGGGGCTTACAAGGCGTTCCCTGTTCAGCTTTACTCGTCTGTTTGCTCATAGTGTTCCAGTTTACCCGTACACACGCGCCGCGTCGTTCTCTTTGCCTTACACGGCGTTCCATTCTCAGCTCAACTCGAGCTGCTAAGTTGAATAGCAAGTGAGAATCGAGGGACACAACCATACCATAGCAGCAACGGCTTGGGGCAACCTGCTTTCCCAAAAGCAAATTGACACAAAGTAGTAACAGAAACGCAGACTTCAGTTGAGCAAACATGGCAGCTGGAGTGGAGCCTGCTGCGAGCTGCTGGCCTGCGCGACGCATCGGGCAAAAGTCGGTCGGGCGGCTGCTGCTGCTGTGTCCGAAACCCATAGCAACGTATGGGAAAATCTGTAGTGCAAATCCGGTGCCCCCCACCGGATCTGCGCAAGCGTGGGTACCATTTCGCGGCACCCTACCCGCCCCGTGGTACAACGACACGCAAGCCCGTCGACGCGGACTCCCCGGCGTGCGCGTTAGCATCTACTGTCGGCCCGCCCGTCGCCGGTCGGGGTGGGGGGGCGGTTGCGGTTGGGACGGGGTGCGATAGGGGGAGACCGAGCCGCTGAAGAATCTCTTCGGTTCCTTCTTCATTTTTTTTCTGGCCCGACGCTCCTTTCTTGACGGACTGGACTCCCCGACGTGTGCGGTGACGCCGCGCGAAGGGTTAGGTGGGTGAAACCCGGCCGCTGCACTGAAGGCCGCTCGGTCGCTCATCCGGTTAGATGCCGCTGTCGCGACAGGAGCGGCGCAGAGCGGAGCGCGATGCCGCCAAGCGCGCGCCAGGTCAGGCGGGAGCCGGTGGAGCTGCCGCCGCTCTTGCGAACTCAAGGTCACGCTCCCCCTAATTCCGGATTTCTACCAAAAAAGTTTACGAACGAAAATACGACTCAAGATTCTTGAGTTAAATAGTCGCAAAAAACATTTTGACCCCCACTCAGTTCTAGGAGAGAAAACTTTTAGAATATACTTTTTTTTTCATTTATTTTTTTATTTTCCTGGGTATGGTCGCGCATCTCAGGGTTGGGTCGAACGGATTTTTGAGCTGTCTGTTTGATCACACATCAGCTCCGTGTTTCTGAGCAATAAATAAATGGCGCCTCCGCGCCATTAAGTTGCGTTTTAGGGCGACTGTCAAAATTCCGTTCGACCCAACCCAGAGATGCGCGACCATACCCAGGAAAATAAAAAATAAAATGAGAAAAAAAGTATATTCTAAAAGTTTTCTTTCCTAGAACTGAGTGGGGGTCAAAATGTTTTTGCGACTATTTAACTCAAGAATCTTGAGTCGTATTTTCGTTCGTAAACTTTTTTGGTAGAAATCCGGAATTAGGGGGAGCGTGACCTTAAACGTGAACGTGAATCCGGTCGGTGACTGGACCACGCAAGCAGGGGACCCCCTCGTGTTGTTTCGAGCGCTCGGCCCCGAGATCGTGAAAAAGAGGGCAGCCGAGGGTGACAGGGAGGCGCAATTCAGCGAGGGCTACCGGTTGCTGAGTGCAGCTGGGGTTGCGGGCATGCCGCCGGGCGTGGCCAGATCGCCACAAGAGGATGTAGGGTTAGCACTTTGCACCGCACAGTTTCCGGTCGCTCACCAGACCGAGGTTGAGGTGTCGTTGTGGTCCTTTGCTTGTCTCATCAAACAATTTAGCTGTGGAATGCCAACCCTGAGCGGAGGAGGGCACAAGGCTAGTGGAGAAGGCGGCGGGGCAAGGACATGTGTACGCTATGGAGGTGTTGGCATCTATTCACCGCGTGAGGCAGGAGCATGAACACGCCGTGGGATGGACAACCAAGGCCGCTGAGGCGGGGCTGCCGAAAGCGATGTACGACCTCGGGTGCATGCTTGACTCAGGGGAGGGCGTGGCGGCACCTGGCTACCCAGCGGCGGCGGACTGGTACAGGCGCGCGGCAGACGCCGGTGACGTGACATCTGCGGTCAACCTCTCCAACATGTACCAGGCCGGTCGCAGTAGAGCCTGGCAGCCTTCGTCTGCCGCGTCATCCGCCACACTTTGGTTCCTCGTTTCTTGAGTGACACAGCAACACATGACGTGGCTAGCACTGTCTGCCAGGCCCAAGAGCGCGGCGTCACGCGCAGCAAGCAGCGGATGATGCAATGGTCGCGGAAGGCCGCCGAGAAGGGACACACCCAGGCAAGCTTGCGACTCGCTCAGTTCATGTACTTAGATATGCCCTACGCCCGCGACGTAGGGCACGTGGGGGGGGGCGCTGGGGTCGCCACGTCGGCTGGTTTCATGGAGGCCCACGACGTCCCCCTGAATGTCATGACTGGCGTGTTACATTGGTTGCGGAAGGGGGGACATTATCCAGTCATCATGCTAGAAGGGCTCCGTAGAATGGCGCTGGAGGGGGGTAATTATTGCGTAAACGAGGGGTGTGAGGTTGTGGGCTTCCTCAAGGACTTCAAAGTTTGCCCGCAGTGCAAGACCGCCGGGTATTGCGGCGCCGCGTGTCAAAACGAGGACTGGACAACGGGTGGGCACAAGGCGAAGTGTGGCACACATTCCATGTTAGATAGGAATTATCATTAGGAAACGAGAGCCGCTGACGCAGAGGCAACACGATATATAATGACACAAGGCGCAAGACGGTGTACCATCACGGTGCAGAAAATTGGCAACGACACGGGGCCTGGCCTCGAGTAGCAGCCGGCGACTCATAGTCCAATGCGTTGTTTATTTCCATCTCTTTATAGACATATGTGTTTTCCATGAAATGCGATCCTCTCATCACCGCGCGATTCATGTACACCGCCACGTATCTGGAGGGGACGTGCGTGACACACAATTCGCGGTGCCCGTGCGCAGGTCCGGCAGGTGGCGGCTCTCGCGGAGGATCGGCGCGGGCGGGGGGCTTAGAAGGCGTTCACTCTCCAGCTCAACTCGACTGTTTGCTCATAGTGCACCAGTGTACCCGTGCAGACGCCGCTACTTCTTGGTTGCTGTATACGGCGTTCCCTTTGCTCCTCAACTCGAGGTACTGCTACCTTGGGCAGAGTCGGTCGGGCGGCTGCTGTCCGAAACCCAGTCTGCCAGTACTCGTAGTGGGTATCCAACTCGCAAATCTGTGCAAATCCGGTGCCCCCCAAACGAGATCTGCGCAGCTTTCAAGAGCTCCGAATTATAATGGATAACGCTCACAGGTGCATTTTCGCGCGCCCCCCCTGTCCGCGCCGCGACACCTGTACTCCTCGACGGACTCCCCAGCGTGCGCGTGAGCCTCGTCGTGTCGGCCCGCCCGTCGCCGTCACTTGACGCGGAGGGTGGACGGTGAAACCCGGCCGCTGCACTCAACGGTTGCCTTCGACGGTCAGATGCCATCCCGACAGGAACGTCGCAGAGCGGAGCGCGAGGCCGCTAAGCGCGCGCCGGCTCAGGCGGGAGCCGCGGGAGCCGCCGGAGCTGGCGCCACTCCCGCGAACGTGACCGCGAACCCGCTCGGCCACTGGACGACCCAGGCAGCTGATCCTGGGGCGTTGTTCGTAGCGCTCGGAGCCGAGAACGTGAAGCGGAAGGCGGGCGAAGGTGACGGGGAGGCGCAGTTCAGCGAGGGCTACCGGTTGTTGAGTGTAAATGAAGTTGAGGGCACGCCTCTGGGCTCGGCCGGCAGATCGCCGGAGGCGGATGCAGGGTCTGCACTCGTACCGCACAGTGTTTCGGTCGCTCACCAGACCGAGGTTGAGGTATCGTTGTGGCCCTTTGTTTGTCTCATCAAACGATGTATTTGTGGAATGCCAACCCTGAGTGGAGGAGGGCACGGCGCTTCTGGAGAAGGCGGCGGGGCAAGGGCATGTGTATGCTATGGAGGTGTTGGGTTGTATTCACCGCGAGCGGAAGGAGCATGAACACGCTATGGGGTGGTTCACGAAGGGCGCCGAGGCGGGGCTGCCGCTAACGATGTACAACCTCGGGGTCATGCTCGACGCGGAGGAGGGCGTGGCAGCACCCGACTACCCCGCGGCAGCGGACTGTTTCAGGCGCGCGGCAGACGCTGGACACGTGGAGGCGGCGAATAATTTGAGCAACATGTACCAGGTCGACCGCGGCAGGGCCTGGCACAATATGTCTGCCTCCTCCTCATTTTACACCCTCGTCCCTTGGGTTGATTGGCATCACCTAACGTGGCGAGCAACATATGCAGGCCCTAAGGCGCGGCGTCACGCGGAGCAAGCGGCGGGCGATGATGTGGAGACGCAAGGGCGCCGAGAACGGTGACGTCGCGGCGTGCTTGGTAATCGCCACGGTCATGTACTTAGACCTTCCGTACGCCCGCGAGGTTGGGCGTGTGGGGGAGGCCGCCGGGGTCGCCATGTCGGCTGGGGTCATGGAGGGGCACGACGTCCCCCCGGATGTCTTGACCAGCGTGGTCCATTGGTTGCGAAAGGGGGGTTATGATCCAGTCGACGAGCTCGACGCGTTTCGCGTATCGGCGCTGGAGGGGGCTGCGTATTGCCGCAACGAAGGGTGCGAGGTTGTGGGCCTTCTGAAGGACTTCAAGGTTTGCCCGCAGTGCAAGGAAGCCCGGTACTGCGGCGCAGCGTGTCAGAAAGCCGACTGGAATACAGGTGGGCACAAGGCGTCGTGTGGCAAGGCCAGACAGTGAAGTTGCCGCCGCTCCGGCAAGATTGGGCTCAACAGGGCGTAGCTCGTATTGACATGTAAACCGAGCACTATCATAACTTGAAGTATGACACGACCGCGTTCACGTCCCTAGTTCGTCCACAACCTTCGGGATCCGCCGCTTCTCGCCGTACATGTACCAGAGCACCCCCATTTCCACTAAGATTCTATGAATCAAGACACTAATCGAACAAAAAAGAGTTTTCTAAGTGTGCAACGGCGACGGCGGCGAGTGCCGACTGCCGGTTCACCACAGGGGCTCTCGGTTGGGAGGTGCAGGCTGACCCCGGGTTGACGCTCGAGCCAAACGTCGCTCGCCTCGTCGTCAATCTGTAAATCTGCGCAGATTCTGTGGGGGGACGCCCTGCGGCGCCCCCCTGCGGATCCGCGCATAGTAAGGTGGAAAGAGGACGAGTGTTCCAACTTCCAGCCGAAGCACCGCCGCGACGCCACTCCACGCGCAACTTCGTCGCGGCACTCCTCTTCCCTGGCGCCTCCCTCGTGACCGGCGGCGGAGGTGCGCGCGTCGGACCTAGGGAACCCCTCGAGCGGGCGTTGAACAGCATACCTGGTTATTCATTCCTGAGCATTGCTCACGAGCATTTAGTCGCGTCGCCCTCGCGTCGCCAACGACTGGTGCCCTCCTCTGTCCTCGACGGACTCACTGAGGTACACGTGAGACCTCGCACTCAACAAGGCCGCTCCGTTGCTCAGCGCTCCGTCACGGATGGCGTCGCGACAGGAACGCCGGAAGGCGGAGCGCGATGCCGCCAAGCGCGCCCCACCAGGTCAGGCGGGAGCCACGGCAGCTGCCGCCGCTGCCGCAAACGTGAACCCCAGGAACCCGGTCGGTGACTGGACCACGCAGGCAGAGGACCCCGACGCGTTGCTTCGGGCGATGGGGGGCAACATCGTGAGACAGAGGGCTGCCGAGGGTGACAGGCAGGGGCTTACACTCGTTCACGTTAGAGCTCAACTTGAGCAACTCCAGGACACATTCATGAGTTAAGTTGGGTTATACTGTAGACTGAAGACCTCAAGTTGAGCTGAATTGGGAACGAGTGTAAGCCCCTGGTGACAGGGAGGCGCAGTTCAGCCAGGGCTACCAGTTGATGTGTGAAGCGGCTCGGGCTGCGGGCAGGGGCTTACGCTCGTCCACTTCTGGCTTACGCTCGTCCACTTCTCACCTCAACTTGAGCGCATTTTATGGGATAGGGGGTGCACGTAGGGGTCGTGTAGCCCGTGTTAAGGGGGTGTCAGAGAGTGTTTAGGGTGTGTAGGGTGCTTTCTTGTGACAGACACGGCTGAAGTTGAGTTGAAAAGTGGACGAGTGCAAGCCCCTGGCTGCGGGCACGCCTCTGAGCGCGGCCGGCAGATCGCCAAAGGGGGATGTAGGGTCTGCACCAGGGGCTTACACTCGTCCACTTCTCGGCTCAACGTAAGCGCTTTGTGTGGGATAGGGGGTGCACTTAGGGGTTGTTTAGTGGGTGTCAGGGGGCATGAGGGGGTGTCTAGGGTGTATTTGGTGCAAGACATGGCTCAGTTAGAGCTGAATAGTGGACCAGTGTAAGCCCCTGGTTTGCACTTGGCACCGCACACCTTCCCGGTCGCTCACCAGACTGCGACGCGTCGTTACGGTCACCTGACGACCCGAAATTACCTTACTAATTGTGCTTCGATGTACCAAATATCCTGTATCCTCTGACATACAAGTCTGGTGTCCCGTGACGGCGCCTTGCCTTGAATTATTTTAATTTATTGTTTTGTAGGCTGGTTGGCCGTTCAGCCTAACTATTATGAATACACACACACTCTCACACCCCTGACGACCTGATGATGATTTCATCATATTTGCGGGTGCCAACCCTAGGCGGAGGAAGGCATGGCACTGATGGAGAAGGCGGCGGGGCAAGGGCACGTGCACGCTATGACTGTGTTGGGAAATGCTCATGGCGAGCGAAATGAGCATGAACACGCCTTGACGTGGCTCACCAAAGCCGCCGAGGCAGGGCTGCCGAAAGCGATGTACAACCTCGGGTGCGTGCTCGACGCGGGGAAGGGCGTGGCGGCGCCGGACTACCCAGCGGCAGCGGACTGGTACAGGTGCGCGGCAGACGCTGGACACGGTGCCGCGGCTGCGAACCTCTGCACCATGTACCAGGTCGGCCGCGGTAGGGCCCGGCAGAATATGTCTGCCTCGTCCTCATTTAGACCTTCGTTCCTTGGTTTCAATGGCATGACATGACGTTGCGAGCAACATCTGCCAGGCCCTTGAACGCGGCGTCACGCGTAGCAAGCGGCGGGCGATGCAATGGTTGCGCAAGGCCGCTGAGAAGGAGCACACCCAGGCGTGCTTGCAACTCGCAAGTGACATTTACGGAAACTTGCCCTACGCCCGCGATGTTGGGCACACGGGGCAGGCTGCGGGGGTGGCCCCGTCGGTTGGAATCATGGGGGGGCACGACGTGCCCCCGGATGTCTTGACCGGCGTGGTACATTGGTTACGGAAGGGGGGACATGATCCAGCTTATGGACTTAACGGGTTTCGTAGAATGGCGTTTGAGGGGTGTAAGTACTGCTACAACGCGGGGTGCGAGGTTATGGGCCATCTGAAGGACTTCAAGGTTTGCCCGCAGTGCAAGACCGCCCGGTACTGCAGCGCCGCGTGTCAGAAACAGGACTGGAATGCGGGTGGGCACAAAGAAACGTGTGGCACGGCCGCAGCTTACCAGGGGGGAAGGTAACTCTACAACGAGTAAGGGTTATCAATAGGAATCGTGTGGCGCCAGCCGCAACGGTAACACGGTGCATTCCCACGGTGAGCAAGGACGACGCCGACGCGGGCCCCGACCTCTAGTATCGGCGCATGCGTGTCCCTTGCGAATATTCAAGTTTCACATTGCTTCGGCGATTCCGTTTCTTTTCCCACAGCTCCTCTTCGGTTTCTAGCTATACGAGCAGCTCATCTTCTCAGCTGTAAAGATTATAGCTCAGCTGTTAACATAATGGCACATGGCTCAGCTGTATAAATAACAACTTTCTAGACGAGACGAAATACGCTTCGAATGCGGTCTCGAGCGACAGGTTCTACTGCGAGCCACAGAGGTGCAAGCGATGCCGCAGCTACACTGACAGACCTGGAGGTGTGTTTCCTATTCGCGATAAACATGTATGCGTGATCAGCAAAGCTTCAATGCTACGAGTATGATTGATATATAATCAACGAAAGAATATATGTCGCCTAAGATCTACTCAGCCCCGCGCCGCTACCTGCCCTGCTGCAGATCCACCACGCTAAAGCGGCGCAAGTTTAAATTGTAAAGCAACATTTGAAAACGGTACATCATATCTTAGGCTTAATTCAGCGCATAGATTCAGGCGCTTTCAACACGGGTTTATCGGTTCAACCTGCGCCCCCCTGCCATGCGGCGGTACATGCCGCTGGCCGGCGGGCGCGTGAGCAGATCCGCCGGCCGACCGCTCTCCTCGGCCGGCGGGCGCTTGAGCAGATCCGCTGGCCGACCGCTCTCCACCACCCGCCCCTCGTGCAGCACTGCCACCGTCTCCACGCCATGATGTATCGGCTCGAGCAAAAAGAAAAAGCAAAACTTGAAAGCAGTTCATGATGTTTCAGGCTCAAGCACTTAGTTCCAGGTGCATTCAACTTGGGTTTCATCGCTTCTATCTGCACCGCACCGCCTTACCGTGTATCGTGGTGCCCAGCCTGTGCGCGCAAAGCACACACGCCGTGCCGCCGCCGCCGCCATCCCCGCCGCCGCCGCCGCCTCCGTCGCCGCCGCTGCCGCCACCACCGCCGCTGCCGCCGCCACCGCCGCCGCGCGAGGCCGACACTGAGCGGGCGCAGTGCTGGCGGACTGCGTCCAGCACCGCGTGCTCGGCGGTGGCGTCCAGGGCGGCGCTGGGCTCGTCCATGCAAGAGGGTCATTGAGAACAAGCACTCAACCGATATCGAAACATCAATCACCTCCAGTGTGAACGTTCATACAGTCACGCGGACTAGGTACGTCGATCCAGCGTCGGTCGAGTGCGTGTTCTCAATAAGCCCCATGCCATGAGGAGCACCAGTGGGTTGCGGATGAGGGCGCGCGCGATGCCGATGCGTGCCGCCTGCCAGGGACTAATGGGCATTGATTGCCACGTCATAGGATGCCGTTTAATTCAAGACATGAGGGTTTAGCATGCGTGTGATGACGTGGTGAGCACCATCCATCAGAACCTGCCGCCTGCCCGCCGCTGAGCCCCCGCCCCCCGCCGTCCACGCCACCGGTGCCCAGCTGTACTGGCGCAAATTGAAATTGAAATCGAGACTTGGAAGCAGTTTATCAAATGTCAGCCTCAAGCACAGAACCCTAAACCCTGAACCCTCAAGCACAGAACACGGCTTTCAACCTGCAGCGCCCTGCCGAGCATGGTCGCCGCGCCCTCGGGCAGTGCATCCACAAACTCAAACGCGTGCGCGGCGTGCAGCGCATCGACGACGGCGTCAGCAGCGTCCCAGCCCCTGTCCCCGTCCCCATCCCCGCAAGCATCCCATGCAGGAGGGTCATTGAGAACAAGCACTCGATCGAGATCGAGATCGGCGCACGGCTTACCTTCAGTGTGAATGCTCATACATACGCGCGGAGGAAGCTGGGGGAGGTTCAATGTCGGTCGAGTGCTTATTCTCAACAACCCCCCTGCCATGAGCCGTACATGACGTTCTCTGTCACCGTCCCTGCGAATATCACCGCCTCTTGAGGGACCCACCCGAGCCGCCTCCGCACGGCTTCCACCGGTGCCGATAGAGCGTCCGCTCCTCCGAGGAAGTACTCACCGCTGTCCGGCGCCAGCAGGCGCAGCGCGATCTTTAGGAGCGTGCTCTTTCCTCCGCCGCTGGGGCCAACCAGAGCTAGTAGCTCCCCCCGCTGCACAGCCAGCGACACTCTGTCGAGTACCGGTGTACAGCCCCCGCCGCCACCGGGACCTCCCCCTGGAGCAGGGTGGTACATAAAGGATATGTCACGGAACTCGAGCGCGGGGGCGGTGCTCGACGCGCCCGGCAGCGGCGGCAGCCCGCTCCCCCGCCCGCTCTCGCGCCCCGGACCCGGCCTTGGCGCCGGCCCTGCCCCCAGCGGCGGCGGCTCCCTAAGCAGGCGCACCACCCGCGCCGCCGCACCCGTCGCTGCGTGGATCCGTGACACGTGGTGCACCACCTTCTCCACGCTCTTGGACACCACCACCAAGGGCCCGGCGCATATCGCTCGGCACGTCACAGGGTGACATGCAACTCAATACACGAGGGTTCGAAGTGCGGTGGATGACGCGGCCTGGCGGATATCGCTCGCCACGTCACATGGTGCCATTTAACTCAAGACAGGAGGGTACAAAGTGCGTTGGTCCTGGCGGATGCTGCTGACCATATCACTGGGTGCCATTCAGCTCAAGAGACGAGGTTTCAAGGTGCATTGGATGACGTGGCGGGCAACACGTGGCGACCAGGCCCGACCTCCACCACGTAATACACCAGCGCCACCAGCACCCCCGCGCTGAGCGCACCTCGCGCCGCTTCCTGCGTCCTGAGTTGACGGCCAAGTAAATAACGCCCGCCAAGTCATCATAGGACATAATTTACTCGTACCGAGTACCTGAGAAGTGGGTCCAAGGTGTGGTGGACGACGCGGCGGGCCATGCTGACTGCATGGCCGCCTCGAGATAGAATGTCATTTACTTGTAACTCAGAAGCGGATCCAAAGTGTGTTGGAGGACACGGCGGGCGATGGGCAATGCTGAGTGAACCCCACCCGACCCACACCACGCCCACGAGCGCGGCGGAGGAGGTGTAGAAAGTGCCCGCGCCGATCACCGCCTCCAGCCCAGCCAGCTGCTTAACCGCCCCAACGTGCGCATCAAGCGCCGCGCCGCAGCGTGTCGCCTCCCGCGCATCACCGCCGTATGCCGCCACCACCGCTGCGTGCCGTAAGGCGTCCTCCACCGCAGCCGCCACGCCGCTCCACGCCCGCGCCACGTGCCGGCCACGCGCCGCCAACGGCAGCCGCGCGCGCCGCGCCGGCCACTAGGACCTGTCACAGACATTGCTCTCCCTGTCATCCAACGCATTATGCACCTTCGTCTCTGGAGTCAAATGGCACCCTATGACGTGGCGAGCAATATCAGCCAGACCCCCATGTCATCCAACGCACTGTGAACCCTCGTCTCTTCCGTCAAGTGGCACCCTATGACGTGGCGTGCAATATACGCCAGGCCCATCGCTCGCCACGTCATCTACCGCGCTTTGAACCCCTTTGAGTCAAATGGTACCCTATGAAGCGGCGAGCAACATCCGCCAGGCCCTACCGCCCACAGGGTGGGCAGCACGAAGGCCGCCACCACAGCCACCAGCCTGGGCGACATACTGAGGCAGATGGCCACGCCCCCCAGCGCGTACACGGAACCCAGCACTGCATGGAACACCGAGTACGCCGCGCCGCAGGGCCGGGCACATCGGGACTCGCCACATAAAACTGTAGGAGGACATCTAACTAGATAAATGAGGCCTCAAGCGTGCCGGATGACGCGGCAGGCGTAACACGGGAGTCGAGCACTGGACATCGCTGTCACAGTCGAGCAGCTGCTCAGCTCCAACGACCGATGGACATGAGGACGACCCATGACATTCATGGGACCCTACTGTGGCGTCCTGCAGCACGGCCACGTCGTTCTGCATGGCGGAGAGCGCCGTGGCGACGCCCGCCGGTATGGCCTTTCGGATATTGCCCGCCACGTCATCCAACGCAATTTGGACACTCGTCTGTTGCGTTAGACGGCACCCTATGACGTGGCGAGCCATACCCGCCAGGCCATTTGAGTTGAATGGCACCCTATGACGTGGCGAGCAATATCCGCCAGGCCCTACCTGCCGGGCTGGGGTCCGCGGCGGCCGCCACCTGAAGCCGCACGAACAGCCCGAGGCGAAGGTCTGAAGCCAAGGCCTCGCGGATGCTGCTCACCACGTCATCCAACGCAGTTTGAACCCTCGTCTAATGAGTTGAATGGCACCCTGTGACTTGGCGAGCAATATCCACCAGGCCCTATCTCTAGCTAGCCTCTCGCCGGCGATGCGCTGCAGGAACCCCCCGCCGTGGCTCAGCACCGCGCGCGCCGCGTAGATGACCAGCAGCTGGATGCACCCAGTCGTCGCCGCCCTGCTCGCGGCGGACGCGGACGCCTCATCCGCCACGCCCCCTTCGCGCGAGTACACCGCGTCGAGGATCACCTTAATCTTGTATGGAATCACCAGGCAGGAGGGTCTGCGAACAAGCACTCGATCGAGATAGGAGCGCGACTTATTACCTTCATGGTAAATCCTCGTTCAGACGTGCGGAGGAGGAGACGAGGAGGAGGAGAGGGATGAGGAGAAGGAAGGGAGGAGGAGGAGGAGGAGGAGGAGGAGGAGGAGAGACAGGAAATAAGGATGAGGAAGAGGATGAGGAAGAGGAGGAGCAGGAGGAGCTTCAACGTCGGTCGAGTGCTTGTTAACACTGCCCCCCCTGCCAGGAACACAAGCTCGCCCAAAGACTTGAGCATCAGAGCGGTGAGAAACCTGGAGCGATGCACCAACAGGTACGGCGCCACCGCTCGCACCATGGTCGGGACGTCGGTGACCGCGACTCCCGGCGGCGGCTTCTTTACCGTCGCCGTCATTGGGCGCACAGTGAGGCGGCGGCGCGTGCCGCCCTCCGCGCGCGCGCGAGGTTGTGCGGCACCCCTCGAGGCATTTGAAAGCTTCACAGAGGGTGCCGAGTTGCGTGCTTGCGTCAACCTGATGGAAAGTCCGTCGATTTTTGGCGGTCACTGATTGGTCGCTCGACAGGCCGTATTGAGGGGGAGTCAGGGGGCAGTCAAGATGCTTGGTTTAACCTGTTTTGGATGTGTCGCAGTGAGGGCGGCGGTGCGCGCATAACAGGCCGCGCGTCGGGAAGGATGAAGCGTCCGCGTGAAGAAGATACTGATGGTGCAGGGTATGAGCCGCAGCAGCGCGGGCGGGGGTTGATGGGAGCCTTGAACGGTGAGTACGCATTTACCACACCATCACTCGCACCACACCACACCGCACCGCGATACGTCGCACTACACCACACCACACCACACACCCACACTACACCGCACCACACCACACCACACCACACACAACACGGCATCACACCACAACACACCACACCATACCACACCACACCTCAACATACCACATCATACCACACCACCCGCATACTACCATACCCATCTTACCCCAGATACCCCATTTCTCACAAACGCACACTGACGCTCTCACACGCGCACCCGCACCCGCAGGTCACACGGAGGCGTCGGGATCGTTCGCCACGTGGTCGACCGCGGAAGTCCTGCCCGACGGCGCCGAGGTGCTGCAGGCGGCGGAGGGCACGCTGTGGCAGGGCCGTACCATAAATACTTCTGTTTTCAGCTCAACTTTCAGGTATACTAGCTCTGTACAGCACCGGGCCGGGACGGGGACAGGGATGGGGACGAGGACGAGGACGGAGACGGGTGTGGCACGGGGACGGGGTCAGGGATGGGAAGAGGGATAACTCAAACGGTTTCACGGACAAGCTTTTTGCAGCTCAACTTGAGAGCATCGTTGAGGTATTGAGCGGGATGACCCAAGTGGTGTCGGTGAACAGTTCAGCTGAAGCAAGTGTTAAGCTGTTATGGGATGACCTATAACGGCCCTGCAGTGAGGGCGGTGCTTCGCCCGGTGCGCGGGCTGGAGGCGCCGCTGCGGGACCAGGTGCGGGCCTCCCTGGCGCACCTCGGAGGGACAGCGCGCGGCGCAGTGGAGAATGTCAGCCTCGGTAAGGCCTAGTGCTTTGTCTGAAACGTTTCGACCTGTAGTATTTGATTTCTTCGAAGGTACTACGAACTACCTTGTAGCAGTTGTATTTGGCCATTTTGGCCACTGTCCAAAGTCGGATATGTATTCAGGTGACTTACCAAACAAACCACCTGCTTGAACTTACGAGGCCACCGTCTAGGAACTAGGGCCTGGCAGATGTTGCCCGCCACTTCGTCCGGTGTCATTGACTCAGGACATTAGGGTTCAAAAGGAGAGTCGATGACGTGGCGGTCTATATCTGTTAGACCCTGAGCCTCGGCCGCGGCGGGGAGAAGCGCGTAATAGTCGCTTTGGGCACCGCCCCCTCCACCGCCTCCGCCACCGCCACTGTCCCCGCCATCGCCTCTGCTCCCGCCCCTGCCGCCCCCGCCCCCGCCACTGCCGCTGCTGCCGATCTGGAAGCTCTGTTCGCGGCTCCCACGTCTCCCATTCCACTCTCACAGCCGTCGCAACAGGTGTCAACGCCATCACACCAGTCTGGTGTGACTGGTGAGTCACAGCTGTCAGAGCTGTCACAGTTGTCGCCGACCACTCCCGCCACTCCCCTCGCCGCCGGCCCCGCCCCCGCCCCCGTCCCCGCCGCCGCCGCCAACGACCCCGCCGCTGGCCCCGTCGGCGGTGCGCCTGCGACGGCGGCTAACGCGCTCACCAAAACGGCGGCGGCGGCGGCGAGTACGTGGCTGGGCGCGGAGGAGACCACGCTGGTCATAGCGCGCGTGTTACCCCCCGGCATCAACGGCATGCAGTGGTGTCCATGGCTCAAACAGCACGGAGAGGCTGTCTTAGCTTCGCTCACCGCCCAACCCTTGGCAGCCGCCCTGGCAGCCTGGCAGCAGCAGCAGCAGCAGCAGCATCGTGCACCGGAGGCGGGTACTCTCGAGGGGCCCGTGCCGTTCTACGTGAACCGGTCGAAGCGCGCGCTGGACAAGGCCGGCGGGTTCTGCCAACAGCTGGCGGCGCGCCTCACGCACCTCGCGGCGCAGGCTGGCGGGGCAGCGGATCACGCGGAGTCTTCCTCCGGCGCGGGGAGTGGGCAGTCTGAGCGCGGTTGTCCGACATTGGTAGCGGCACTGCAAGGGTGGCAGCTGGAGGTGGGGCCTAGGGCCTGGCAGATATTGCCCGCCACGTCATTCAACGCATTGCGAGCCCTCGTTTCTCATAGCTGCACCTCCACGTATCCTTCGCCGCTGCCGTGCTGGCTGTGGCGCAGCGATTGAGTTCAATGGAATCCTATGACGTGTTGTTGCAGTGTAAGCCAGGCCCTGGCCTCCGGTGATGCTCCGCGTACAGCAGCCGCAGAACGAGCTGCACGTCTGCGTCAAGATGGCGCACCACGCGGTACGGCCTGGCAGATGTTGCCCGCCTCGTTATCCAGCGCATGTCAACCCTCGTCTCTGAAGGTGAATGAAATCCTCTGACGAGGCTATGAATGTGCATCGAATCCTCTGACGACACGAGTGATGTCTGTCAGGCCCTGACACGCGGAGCCCATTACCCCCCCCCCCGCCGCCGCCGCCGCCGCCACCACCGCCACAGCCGCCGCTGCCCCCGCTTCCACCGCCGCCCCCTCCGCCGCCGCCGCCGCCGCTGCTGCTGCTGCTGCAACCGCCGCCGCCGCTGCTGCAACCGCCGGTGCCGCCGCCGCCGCAGCTGACGAAGGTGTCAACGACGATGAGATGTGGGCGCTGCCGGCGGCAGTGGCCGGGTGCATGGCGCAGGTCGCGCGTGTTGCCTCGGCCGCCGCCGCGGCCTCGCCGGCGCCGTCTATGATCGGCGTGTTCGTCAATCACGCCTCTGCCCGCGCCGCCGCTGCCGCCGCCCACTCCGCCATTGCCTCTACCGCCGCTGCCGCCGCCGATGCCGCCGCCGCCCACGCCACCGCGGGAGCCCCCGCCTCCGCATCCGCCGCTGCCTTCGTCGACGCCGCCGCCGCCTTTCCTTCCGCGGTGCTTACCGCCGCGGGCCTCGCCGCCGGCCCGCCCCCCCCCTACAATGTCAGTGAATTCTCGCAAGGGCTCCCGTACGCGGCGGTGCTTTGCGACGCCGCCGTGGAGTGGCGGCGCAGCGCGGGGCACGCGGGGTGGCTCCAGAGCGTGGTGCGGGATAGCGCCCGGGCGCTGGCGCCTGGCAGGTGTCTGGCATTGCTGGTGCCGGCGGAGCTGGCGGGGGTTGTGCACAGGACTCTGAAGGAGCAGAATGGCGGCGGCGGCGGCGGCAGCGGCGGCGGCGGCGGCGGCGGCGGGGGCGCTAGCGGCGGTGGAAAGGAGAAGGATGAAGAGTTGGCGGCGGCTGCGACAGCAGCGTGGGAGGCGGCGGCGGAGGTGGCGGTTGCGGCGGGGGAGTCCGCGGCAGCGCACGCGGAGGTGTGGAGTGCACACTCGACGTACCGCGCCAACCTGGCAACCGGCGTGCGCGGCATGAAGGACATCGCCGTGGTGCTCTTCAAACTCGAGCGCGGCGCCGCCAAGCCGCCGCTGCAATAAAGCCGTTGCATCAAGGGCGCGTAGCTTTCAAGCTTGTCATAACGAACACAATTCAAGTCACACGCTCACACACGCGCAACAGCCGCCAATAATTAGGTACTTGCATTGAGCTATGATTGACTGACGCACCGGGGAGGAACATGTGAGCATCGTGATCGAGTGAGTGAGTGAATCAGCTAGGAAGTTTGCAGGTCGCAGGTTTAGCACGTGCATATCGTAGATGGTAAGCTAAAGAGCTCGACAGGGGGACGAGGTGATACATTTCAGTGCCAAAGATTATCTTCCTCCGGAGCACTGCGCACTTCTAAGTGCGTCCTAAGTGACGGGGTCGATGTCAGCGCGTCTCAAGCAGGAGCACCGTGCTCCACCGCCCACTGCAACAACTCCAGGTGTCCATGCTGTTCAGCGTATCGGCGCGTCCACTCATCCCACGGGCAGTGGTGCGCCCGCGCCCACTTCAACACCTCCGAGTGCCCGCCATTAGCGGCGCATGCACATGTCCTCGCATCCCACGGGCAGTCCCGCTCCAGGAGCCACTGCAACACCTCCAAGTGACCACCGATAGCGGCGTATGCGCACGTCGCCTCGTTCCACGGGCAGTCCTGCTCTCGAAGCCACTTCAACACCTCCAGGTGCCCGCCCGCAGCGGCGCACTTACAACAGTTCAACATGCGCTCGCTGCCATCCTCGTCCACCTCCATCCACGGGCACCCGTGCTCCCGCGCCCAGACCAACACCTCCAGGTGCCCGCCCGCAGCAGCGTCGGCGCACGTCATCTCGTCCCAATCGCAGCCGTGCTCCCGCGCCCACCTCAGGACCTCCAGGTGCCCGCCCGCGGCGGCCCCGGCGCACGTCCCCTGGTTCCAAGGGCAGTCCTGCTCCCGAAGCCACTGCAACACCTCCAGGTGCCCGCCAATAGCGGCGAGTGCACAACAGTTCATCATGAACTCGCCGTGAACCTCGTCCGCCTCCGCCCACGGGCACCCGTGCTCCCTCGCCCACTTCAACACCTCCAGGTGCCCGCCTTGCGCGGCTGTTGCGCATGCCCACGCGTCCCAATCACAGCCGTGCTCCCGCGCCCATCTCAGCACCTCTGGGTGCCCGCAGTGAGCCACGAATGCGCACGTCTTTGCGACCCACGGGCAGTCGTTTGCCCTGGCCCAAGCCAGCCGCCGGACGGACCCACAGAACTCCTCGAGCTTGAGCGGCCCACCCTCGCTCGACCCAGCGCGCGGCAGGTTAGAGGACACCACTGCCGCCCGGCTCGCCGGCCCCACCCGCGCGAACATGGCGAGATCCGTGGGGTCCAGCCACGGCAACACCTCCGCTGCTAGGACGTCGGGCCACTCCTCGAGCAGCGGCGTGAGCAGCGGCGACGGGTAGGTTATTAGCCCCTGCACCCGCAGCCAGCCCAGCAAGTCGTCCTCGGGGAGCTCGGCGCCCTCGGCTTGGCCCAAAAGCGCGGCGAGCGCGCCCGACAGGCGCACGACGTAGCGATCAGGGGAGCGCTCGCGATCGGGAGCGGGGGACTGCATGCCGAAGGAGGAGGACTGTGGCGGCTTGGGTAAGGCGGGTGTGTCGGCGGGTGTGTTTTGTGTGGGGCCGTCGTCCAAAATAATGAACTGACAAACGATTCAAAATCCGACGGCGCGCAGCGCGGTGGAGAACGTCAGCCTCGGTAGGGCCTAGTGCCTGCCAAATTTTGCCCGCCGCGTCATCGGATGTCACTTAACGATAAAGCTACGTCGTAAGAAACGCAGCACGAGCAGAACGAGCGATACATCGTAAGAAACGTTTACGCAAGGAGAGTCGCTGACGTGTTGGGCAATAATTGCCAGTCCCTGAGTTACGGCCGCGGCGGTGAGAAGCGGGTCATCGTTGCCTTGGGGGTTGCCGCCGCCGCCGCCGACGCCACCGCCACTGCCACCGCCACCGCCACTGCCCCCGCCATCGCCTCTGCTCCCGCCCCCGCCGCTATCGCCACCGCCACCGTCGCCGCCGCCGCCGACCTCGACGCTTTGTTCGCCGATCCCACGCCCCCCCTTCCAGTCTCACAGCCGTCACAACAGGTGTCGACGCCATCACACGTGTCACACGAGTCCCAACTGTCCGAGTTGTCACAGCTTTCGCCGACCACACCAGCCACTCCCGCTCCCGCCAACATCCCCGCCCCCGCCGCCGCCCCGGGCCCCGGCCCCACCGCCGCCGCCGCCGACCCCGGTGCACCCGCGACGGCGACGGTGGCAGATGCGCTGAGCAAAGCGGCGGCAGCGGCGGCGAGCGCGTGGCTCGGCGCGGAGGAGACAACGCTGGTGATTGCACGCGTGTTGCCCCCCGGCATCAACGGCAGGGCCTCTCAATTTTTCCACTTTCAGCCTAGCTTAGCCGCACTGGAGAGTGTTGCGTGAAAGAATGGCTGACGGTTTGCTCATAGTTTACCAGTGTACCCATGCACACTCGCCGCCAGGGTCGCGGGCAGCCGCAGTGGAGAGTGCAATCCTTCCCTTTTCAGCTTGTTTTCGAGGGATAACTACACCTTCGAGGCATAACTGCTGTGGTTCCATGGACAAATCAGCTTCCAGTTGAGCTGAAAAGCGAGCGGCTGTAAGGCCCTGATCAGCGGCATGCAGTGGTGCCCGTGGCTCAAACAGCACGGAGAGGCTGTGTTAGCTTCGCTCACCGCACAACCCTTAGCAGCCGCCTTGGCAGCCTGGCAGGAGCAGCAGCAGCAGCAACATAGGGCTCCGGCACAAGATCAGCAGGAGAGTGCTTCCGAGGGACCCCTGCCCGTGTGCCGTTCTACGTGAACCGATCGAAGCGCGCGCTGGACAAGGCGGGCGGGTTCTGTGCACAGTTGGCGGCGCGCCTCACGCACCTCGCGGCCGAGGCGGGGGCGGCGGCAGGGGCGCACGCGACTTCTGCTACCGGCGCGGGTAGTGAGGAGTATGTGCGTGCTTGTCCGGAGCTGGAGGCGACGCTGGTGGGTTGGCGGCTGGAGGTGATGCTCCGCGTGCAGCAGCCGCAGAACGAGCTGCACGTGTGCGTCAAGATGACGCACCACGCGGACCTCATCGCCCCTGCCGCCCCCGCGGCCGCCGCCGCCGCCGCCGCCGCCGCTACCGCCGCCGCTGACCCCGCTTCCACCGCCGCTGCCCCCCCCGCCGACGCCGCCGCCGCCGCCGCTGCGACCGCCGGTGCCGCCGCTGCCGCAGCTGACGAAGGTGTTGATGACGACGAGATGTGGGCGCTGCCAGCGGCGGTGGCCGGGTGCATGGCGCAGGTCGCGCGGGTTGCGTCAGCCGCCGCCGCGCGCTCGCCGTCGCCGTCTATGATCGGCGTCTTCGTCAATCACGCATCTGCCCGCGCCGCCGCCGCCGCCGCCCGCTTCGCCTTCGACTCTGCCTCTACCGCCGCTGCCGCCGCCGATGCCGCCGCCGCCGACGCCACCGCCGGCGCTCCTGCCTCTGCCGCCACAACCGCATCCGTCGCTGCCTTCGTCGACGCTGTCGCCGCCTTCCCTTCCGCGGTGGTTACAGCCGAGCGCCTCGCCGCTGGCCCGGCCCGCGCCTACGAGGTTAGTGAATTCTCACAAGGGTCAGTGAATTCTCACGCGGCGGTTCTCTGCGACGCCGCCGTGGAGTGGCGAGGCAGCGCGGGGCGCGAGGGATGGCTCGAGAGTGTGGTGCATGGCAGCGCCCGGGCGTTGGCGCTTGGCGGGTGTCTGGCGCTGCTAGTGCCGGCGGAGGCAGCGGGGGTCGTGCACCGGTCCATCAAGGCGGGCTTCGGGGAACCGAATGAGCAGCGCGGCGGTGGCGTCGATGGCGGCGATGGCGGCGATGGCGGCGGCGGCGGCACGGGCGGTAGCGGTGGCGGAAAGGAGAAGCAGGAGGAGGGGGCACAGAAAGCAGCGGGGCCGGCGGCGACAGCGGCGGGGGAGGCAGCCGCGGCGGCAGGGGAGGTGTGGAGCGCGCACTCGACGTACCGCGCCAACCTGGCCACCGGCGTGCGCGGGATGAAGGACATCGCCGTGGTGCTCTTCAAACTCGAGCGGGGCGCCGCCAAAGCGCCGCTGCAAGAACTTAATGTCGGTGCACAGTGAGCGCGTAACTTGTCACAATGAACACTATTCAATTCACACGCACACACACGCGCAAAAAAACGCCCATCGTTAGGTGCTTGCATTAAGCTTTCTACGCAGATCGGCTGGAGGGGGTCAAACGGGGAACTGGACATCTCTTGAGATAGTAGACGGTCGCCCATATGAATTCACAGTGAGGCAACACTGAGAGTATCAGTGTTGGTCAGGGTGATTGTCGTGTGGCGCAAGGATAGGAATCGTGACCGTATCGCGCTGCCATCCCCGTTTGAACCCCCCAGCCGATCTGCTTATCACGATTGACTGGCGCGGCAGGAAGGAACACGTGAGCGGCGTGAGCGAGTGAGTGACTTCATCAGCTAGTAAGTGTAGCAGGTGGCAGGTGTAGCAAGTGTAGCACGTACATATCGTAGATGGCAAGCTAAAGAGCTCGAGAGTGGGACGAGGTGACACATTTCAGTGCCAACGATCATCTTCCTCCGGAGCACATTGCAGTTCTAAGTGCGTCCGAACAGACGGGATCAATGTCATCGCGTCTCAAGCAGGAGCACCGTTCTGCACCGCCCATTGCAGCAGCTCCAGGTGTCCTTCCTCTTCGGCCCATAGGCGGGTCTCTGCATCCCACGGGCAGTGGTGCTTCCGCGCCCACTTCAACAACTCCAAGTGCCCGGTGCGAGCGGCGCATGCACACGTCGACGCATTCCACGGGCAGTTATGCTCCCGAAGCCACTTCAGCACCTCCAGGTGCCCGCCCACAGCGGCGAGTGCACAGCAGTCTCTATCCGAGTCCTCGATGTCCTCCTCCCACGCGCAGCCCTGCTCCCACGCCCACTTCAGCACCTCCAGGTGCCCGCCTTCAGCGGCGCATGCACATATCGACGCTTCCCACGGGCAATCGTGCTCCCGAAGCCACTTCAGCACCTCCAGGTGCCCGCCCACAGCGGCCAGGGCACAGCAATCTCTGTCCGAGTCCCCGATGTCCTCCTCCCACGGGCACCCATGCTGTCGCGCCCACCTCAACACCTCCAAGTGCCCATTGTCAGCGGCGCACGCACACGTCCACTCGTCCCACGGGCAGTCCTGCGCCCGAAGCCACTTCAACACCTCCAGGTGCCCACCCGTAGCAGCGCACGCACAACAATTCATGATGTCCTCGCCTTCATCCTCGTCCACCTCCACCCACGGGGCCCCATGCTCCCGCGCCCAGACCAACATCCCCAGGTGCCCGCCCTCTGCGGCGTTTGCGCACGTCCACGCATCCCAATCGCAGCCGTGCTCCCGTGCCCACTTCAACACCTCCAGGCGCCCACCTTGATCGGCTTGTGCGCACGTCCGCGGCTGCCATGGGCACCCATTTTCCTTCGCCCATTCCAACCTCGCGACCGACCCGACAAACTCTTTGACCTTGAGTGGCGCCGCCCCTCCCTGCCCCGCGCGCGGCGAGCCGGAGGCCACCGACGTCACCGAGGGCCTGGCAGATATGGCTCGCCACGTCATCGCCAAGCAGGTTGAACCCCCGTTTGTTGAGTTGAACGGCATCTCAGTAGGGTTGAACGAGCGAAACATAAGCCAGGCCTACCGCCGCGAGCCACGGCCGCGCCACCTGCGCGATCATCGCGTGGTCCGTGGCGTCCAGCCGCGCGAGCACCTCCTTCTCGAGGACCTTGGGCACCTTCTCGAGCAGCCGCCCGAGGAGCGGCGACGGGTAGGTCAGCAGCCCGTGCTCCCGCATCGTTCCCAGCATCTCGTCCTCCCAAAGCTCAGCGCCCTCGCGTCGGCCAAACAGCGCGGCAAGCGCGCCCGACAGGCGCACGACGTAGCGGCCAGGGGAGGTTTCGCCGGCGGAGGCGGCGGTGAGGTGGGGGTGCATGACGGCGTTGCCGCAGAGGCTTGTGCGCGTCGCGTCGGGGGCTGGACGCGATGCCGAGCATTTGCCTCAACCTGCGCAGATCCGGTGGGGGGTAATTAGCGCGACGCACATCGGATCCGCGCAGCGGCAATACATACAATCAGTGCTTGTTCCTCGCGTGGGTCCCGGACTGCCAGATCCCCATGGCCACCGGGGCTTTTCGGGTCAGACGCGAGCGGCACCCGCATCTTCTGCGGACGCGAGCGAAATAGTGCAGGGGTATGGGTAGTGGAGGGATAATGCGAGCACAAGTCGCCCAGACGTGGACATGGCCGTGATGTTGCGGCTCCCGCCTACAACAGTGGCCGTGGTGACTGGGCTCGGCGCGGGGTGGCCGCGGAACGTAGGGCGGCGCAGGTTGGCCCCGGGCTGACCGCGCTTGTTTTCAGCGCTTCACCCAAATCGTGATATTCAACCGCATGCTGTGACGATTTGCTACATATAAGAAGGTGTTGCGCACCGCGTTTCCTGGCTCGGCGGGGAGGAACACGTGAGCGACGAGTGTGTGTAAGTAAGTGGATCGGTATCAGTTAGTAAGTGTAGCAAGTGTATCAGGCGTAGCAGATGTGGCAGGTGTGGCAAGTGAAGCAAGTGATAGTCAAGTATAGATTGTAGATCGTAGATATCTAGCTGTAGCACGAAAGCGGCAGGTGAAGATGCATTTAAGTGCCAAAGATGATTCTCCTCCGGAGCACAGTGCAGCGCTAAGTGCGTCCGAGGCGACGGGATGGACTCAAGGAGCACCGTGCTCCACCGCCCACTGCAACAACTCCAGGTGTCCGTGCTTTTCTGCGTATTGACGAGTCCGTGTGTCCCATGGGCAGAGGTGCGCACGCGCCCACTTCAACACCTCCAAGTGCCCGCCGTCAGCGGCGCATGCGCATGTCGACGCTCCCCACGGGCAGTGGTGCGCCCGCGCCCACTTCAACACATCCAAGTGCCCTCCGTCAGCGGCGCACGCACAAGTCAACTCATCCCACGGGCAATCCTGCTCCCGAAGCCACTGCAACACCTCCAGGTGCCCAATTGCGCGGCGCACGCACAACAGTTCATGATGTCCTCGCCTTCATCGTCGTCCACCCCTACCCACAGGCACCCGTGCTCCCGCGCCCAGACCAACATCCCCAGGTGCCCGCCCTCAGCGGCCTTTGCACACGTCCACGCGTCCCATTCGCAGCCGTGCTCCCGCGCCCACTGCAACACCTCCAGGCGCCCGCCTAGAGCGACTTGAGCGCACATCCGAGGCTGCCATGGGCACCCGTTGTCCTTCGCCCATTCCAACCTCGCGACGGACCCGACAAACTCCTGGACCTTGAGCGGCGCCGCCCCTGCCTGCCCCGCGCGCGTCGAGCCGGAGGCCACCGACGCCACCGAGGGCCTGGAAGATATTGCTCGCCACGTCATCGCCAGGCATTTTGAACCCTCGTTTGTTGAGTGACACGGCATCCCATTAGGGTTGAACGTACGAAACATTCTGCCTGCCCTACCGCCGCCCGCCACGGCCGCGCCACCTGCGCGATCATCGCGTGGTCCGTGGCATCCAGCCGCGCGAGCACCTCCTTCTCGAGGACCTCGGGCACCCTCTCGAGCAGCCGCCCGAGGAGCGGCGACGGGTAGGTCAGCAGCCCGTGCTCCCGCATCTTTCCCAGCACCTCGTCCTCCCAAAGCTCGGCGCCCTCGCGTCGGCCCAACAGTGCGGCGAGCGCGGCTGACAGGCGCACGACGTAGCGGCCAGGGGAGCGTTCGCCGACGGGGGCGGCGGCAGGGGGGGGATGCATGACGGCAGTGCAGCTGCGCTTGTGCGCGTCGTGTCAGGGGACGGATGAGTGGCTAGATCCTTGGAAGTTTCGTTCTGCGCAGATCCGGTGGGGGGTTATTAGCCAGGCATCGGATCCGCGCAGAAGAAGGTGGCACGGCGCCGCAGGGTACGGGTAGTAGAGGGCTGACGCTGACATAGATCGCTTTGACGCGGACACCGAGTGGTGTTGCGGCTGCCGCCTATATCAGTGGCCGCGGTGGTGGGGCTCGGCGCCGGGTGGCCGCGGAGTGCAGGTTGACTCCGGGCTTACCGCGCTCGGTGCCAGGGCTTGAAGCTATGATGTGATGAACCGCGTTTCATAATGAGGTTTCAGTTTCAACTTGCGCCGCAGCGCCGCTACAAGACGGTGCCGGCGCCGCGTTGCCTAGCGCGGCGTCGAAAAACACAATGAGCGAGTGAAGCAGTAAGCAAGTGTGGTGAGTGTAGCAGGTGTATCAGTTGTTGCAGGTATAGCGAGTGTGGATCTTAGATGTTCAGCTATGAGCTCGAAAGCGGCACGTGATGCATTTCTCCCTTTCAGTGCCAACGATGATCCTCTTCCGGAGCACAGCGAAGCGCTAAGTGCGTCTGAAGCGACGCGAGCGTTGTCTAGGCTTCTGAAGCAGGAGCACCGTGCTCCAACGCCCACTGCAATAGCTCCAGATGTCCTTCCTGCTGGGCGAAGTGGCGCGTCCGGTAGTCCCACGGGCAGTGGTGCGCCCGTGCCCACTTCAACAGCTCCAGGCGCCCGCAATATGCGGCGACCGCACACGTCCTCGCGTCTCACGGGCAGTTCTGCCCCCGAAGCCACTTGAGAACCTCCAAATGCCCACCCTGAGATGCCAACGCACAACAGTCTCTGTTTGAGTCCACGATGTCCTCCTGCCACGGGCAGCCGTGCTCCCGGGCCCACTTCAACACCTCCAAGTGCCCGCCGCGCGCAGCGTACGCACACGTCGCCGCATCCCACGGACAGTCCTGCTCCCGAAGCCACTTCAACACCTCCAGGAAGGAACACGTGAGCGGCGTGAGCGAGTGAGTGACTTCATCAGCTAGTAAGTGTAGCAGGTGGCAGGTGTAGCAAGTGTAGCACGTACATATCGTAGATGGCAAGCTAAAGAGCTCGAGAGTGGGACGAGGTGACACATTTCAGTGCCAACGATCATCTTCCTCCGGAGCACATTGCAGTTCTAAGTGCGTCCGAACAGACGGGATCAATGTCATCGCGTCTCAAGCAGGAGCACCGTTCTGCACCGCCCATTGCAGCAGCTCCAGGTGTCCTTCCTCTTCGGCCCATAGGCGGGTCTCTGCATCCCACGGGCAGTGGTGCTTCCGCGCCCACTTCAACAACTCCAAGTGCCCGGTGCGAGCGGCGCATGCACACGTCGACGCATTCCACGGGCAGTTATGCTCCCGAAGCCACTTCAGCACCTCCAGGTGCCCGCCCACAGCGGCGAGTGCACAGCAGTCTCTATCCGAGTCCTCGATGTCCTCCTCCCACGCGCAGCCCTGCTCCCACGCCCACTTCAGCACCTCCAGGTGCCCGCCTTCAGCGGCGCATGCACATATCGACGCTTCCCACGGGCAATCGTGCTCCCGAAGCCACTTCAGCACCTCCAGGTGCCCGCCCACAGCGGCCAGGGCACAGCAATCTCTGTCCGAGTCCCCGATGTCCTCCTCCCACGGGCACCCATGCTGTCGCGCCCACCTCAACACCTCCAAGTGCCCATTGTCAGCGGCGCACGCACACGTCCACTCGTCCCACGGGCAGTCCTGCGCCCGAAGCCACTTCAACACCTCCAGGTGCCCACCCGTAGCAGCGCACGCACAACAATTCATGATGTCCTCGCCTTCATCCTCGTCCACCTCCACCCACGGGGCCCCATGCTCCCGCGCCCAGACCAACATCCCCAGGTGCCCGCCCTCTGCGGCGTTTGCGCACGTCCACGCATCCCAATCGCAGCCGTGCTCCCGTGCCCACTTCAACACCTCCAGGCGCCCACCTTGATCGGCTTGTGCGCACGTCCGCGGCTGCCATGGGCACCCATTTTCCTTCGCCCATTCCAACCTCGCGACCGACCCGACAAACTCTTTGACCTTGAGTGGCGCCGCCCCTCCCTGCCCCGCGCGCGGCGAGCCGGAGGCCACCGACGTCACCGAGGGCCTGGCAGATATGGCTCGCCACGTCATCGCCAAGCAGGTTGAACCCCCGTTTGTTGAGTTGAACGGCATCTCAGTAGGGTTGAACGAGCGAAACATAAGCCAGGCCTACCGCCGCGAGCCACGGCCGCGCCACCTGCGCGATCATCGCGTGGTCCGTGGCGTCCAGCCGCGCGAGCACCTCCTTCTCGAGGACCTTGGGCACCTTCTCGAGCAGCCGCCCGAGGAGCGGCGACGGGTAGGTCAGCAGCCCGTGCTCCCGCATCGTTCCCAGCATCTCGTCCTCCCAAAGCTCAGCGCCCTCGCGTCGGCCAAACAGCGCGGCAAGCGCGCCCGACAGGCGCACGACGTAGCGGCCAGGGGAGGTTTCGCCGGCGGAGGCGGCGGTGAGGTGGGGGTGCATGACGGCGTTGCCGCAGAGGCTTGTGCGCGTCGCGTCGGGGGCTGGACGCGATGCCGAGCATTTGCCTCAACCTGCGCAGATCCGGTGGGGGGTAATTAGCGCGACGCACATCGGATCCGCGCAGCGGCAATACATACAATCAGTGCTTGTTCCTCGCGTGGGTCCCGGACTGCCAGATCCCCATGGCCACCGGGGCTTTTCGGGTCAGACGCGAGCGGCACCCGCATCTTCTGCGGACGCGAGCGAAATAGTGCAGGGGTATGGGTAGTGGAGGGATAATGCGAGCACAAGTCGCCCAGACGTGGACATGGCCGTGATGTTGCGGCTCCCGCCTACAACAGTGGCCGTGGTGACTGGGCTCGGCGCGGGGTGGCCGCGGAACGTAGGGCGGCGCAGGTTGGCCCCGGGCTGACCGCGCTTGTTTTCAGCGCTTCACCCAAATCGTGATATTCAACCGCATGCTGTGACGATTTGCTACATATAAGAAGGTGTTGCGCACCGCGTTTCCTGGCTCGGCGGGGAGGAACACGTGAGCGACGAGTGTGTGTAAGTAAGTGGATCGGTATCAGTTAGTAAGTGTAGCAAGTGTATCAGGCGTAGCAGATGTGGCAGGTGTGGCAAGTGAAGCAAGTGATAGTCAAGTATAGATTGTAGATCGTAGATATCTAGCTGTAGCACGAAAGCGGCAGGTGAAGATGCATTTAAGTGCCAAAGATGATTCTCCTCCGGAGCACAGTGCAGCGCTAAGTGCGTCCGAGGCGACGGGATGGACTCAAGGAGCACCGTGCTCCACCGCCCACTGCAACAACTCCAGGTGTCCGTGCTTTTCTGCGTATTGACGAGTCCGTGTGTCCCATGGGCAGAGGTGCGCACGCGCCCACTTCAACACCTCCAAGTGCCCGCCGTCAGCGGCGCATGCGCATGTCGACGCTCCCCACGGGCAGTGGTGCGCCCGCGCCCACTTCAACACATCCAAGTGCCCTCCGTCAGCGGCGCACGCACAAGTCAACTCATCCCACGGGCAATCCTGCTCCCGAAGCCACTGCAACACCTCCAGGTGCCCAATTGCGCGGCGCACGCACAACAGTTCATGATGTCCTCGCCTTCATCGTCGTCCACCCCTACCCACAGGCACCCGTGCTCCCGCGCCCAGACCAACATCCCCAGGTGCCCGCCCTCAGCGGCCTTTGCACACGTCCACGCGTCCCATTCGCAGCCGTGCTCCCGCGCCCACTGCAACACCTCCAGGCGCCCGCCTAGAGCGACTTGAGCGCACATCCGAGGCTGCCATGGGCACCCGTTGTCCTTCGCCCATTCCAACCTCGCGACGGACCCGACAAACTCCTGGACCTTGAGCGGCGCCGCCCCTGCCTGCCCCGCGCGCGTCGAGCCGGAGGCCACCGACGCCACCGAGGGCCTGGAAGATATTGCTCGCCACGTCATCGCCAGGCATTTTGAACCCTCGTTTGTTGAGTGACACGGCATCCCATTAGGGTTGAACGTACGAAACATTCTGCCTGCCCTACCGCCGCCCGCCACGGCCGCGCCACCTGCGCGATCATCGCGTGGTCCGTGGCATCCAGCCGCGCGAGCACCTCCTTCTCGAGGACCTCGGGCACCCTCTCGAGCAGCCGCCCGAGGAGCGGCGACGGGTAGGTCAGCAGCCCGTGCTCCCGCATCTTTCCCAGCACCTCGTCCTCCCAAAGCTCGGCGCCCTCGCGTCGGCCCAACAGTGCGGCGAGCGCGGCTGACAGGCGCACGACGTAGCGGCCAGGGGAGCGTTCGCCGACGGGGGCGGCGGCAGGGGGGGGATGCATGACGGCAGTGCAGCTGCGCTTGTGCGCGTCGTGTCAGGGGACGGATGAGTGGCTAGATCCTTGGAAGTTTCGTTCTGCGCAGATCCGGTGGGGGGTTATTAGCCAGGCATCGGATCCGCGCAGAAGAAGGTGGCACGGCGCCGCAGGGTACGGGTAGTAGAGGGCTGACGCTGACATAGATCGCTTTGACGCGGACACCGAGTGGTGTTGCGGCTGCCGCCTATATCAGTGGCCGCGGTGGTGGGGCTCGGCGCCGGGTGGCCGCGGAGTGCAGGTTGACTCCGGGCTTACCGCGCTCGGTGCCAGGGCTTGAAGCTATGATGTGATGAACCGCGTTTCATAATGAGGTTTCAGTTTCAACTTGCGCCGCAGCGCCGCTACAAGACGGTGCCGGCGCCGCGTTGCCTAGCGCGGCGTCGAAAAACACAATGAGCGAGTGAAGCAGTAAGCAAGTGTGGTGAGTGTAGCAGGTGTATCAGTTGTTGCAGGTATAGCGAGTGTGGATCTTAGATGTTCAGCTATGAGCTCGAAAGCGGCACGTGATGCATTTCTCCCTTTCAGTGCCAACGATGATCCTCTTCCGGAGCACAGCGAAGCGCTAAGTGCGTCTGAAGCGACGCGAGCGTTGTCTAGGCTTCTGAAGCAGGAGCACCGTGCTCCAACGCCCACTGCAATAGCTCCAGATGTCCTTCCTGCTGGGCGAAGTGGCGCGTCCGGTAGTCCCACGGGCAGTGGTGCGCCCGTGCCCACTTCAACAGCTCCAGGCGCCCGCAATATGCGGCGACCGCACACGTCCTCGCGTCTCACGGGCAGTTCTGCCCCCGAAGCCACTTGAGAACCTCCAAATGCCCACCCTGAGATGCCAACGCACAACAGTCTCTGTTTGAGTCCACGATGTCCTCCTGCCACGGGCAGCCGTGCTCCCGGGCCCACTTCAACACCTCCAAGTGCCCGCCGCGCGCAGCGTACGCACACGTCGCCGCATCCCACGGACAGTCCTGCTCCCGAAGCCACTTCAACACCTCCAGGTGCCCGCCCTGTGCGACGCACGCACAACAGTTCATATGGTACATGGCACCATCCTCGTCCACCTCAACCCACGGGCAGCCGTGCTCCCGCGCCCACTTCAACACCTCCAGGTGCCCGCCCAGAGCGGCTTCCGCGCACGTCGCCTCGTTCCAGTCGCAGCCGTGCTCCCGCACCCACCTCAGCAACTCCACACGCCCACTGTAGATGTCCGCGTGTCCCACGGGCACCCGTTCTTCCTGGCCCAAGCCAGCCGCTTGACGGACCCGACAAAGTCCACCACCTTCAGCAGCGCGCCCCCGTTCGTCCCCGCGCGCGGCAGGCCGGAGGACACCACCGCCGCACGGCTCGACCTCCCCACCCGCGCGAACAGGGCTAGATCCGTGAGGGGCAGCCGCGGCAGCACCTCCGCCGCGAGGACCTCGGGCAGCTTCTCAAGCATCCCCCCGAGTAGTGGCGACGGGTAGGTTATTAGCCCCTTCGCCCGCAGCGAGCCCAGCAAGTCGTCCTCGGGAAGCTCGGCGCCCTCTGCGCGACCCAACAGCGCGGCGAGCGCGCCCGATAGGCGCACGACGTAGCGATCAGGGGAGCGCGCGCGATCGGAAGCGGGGGATTGCATGGCGGAGGCGGAGGCAGGTGGCGGCTTGGGTACGGTGGGCGTGTGTCGGCTGGTGTGTTTCGTGTGGGCCGTCGTCTGAAATAACGAAGTGAAATATGCCATTCAAAATCCAGACCACCTCGCAGTTTGTGGGTTTGGCCACTTTTCCCACCAGATCCAAGATGACCTAAAAACTACGAGTAAGACGTTGTGACCTCCCACACAGACAGGCAGGGTATCACACAACAACGCGCGCCGCCGCCGCCGCCGCCACCTTACAAAAGGTGTCCGCGGCCTCCCCCTCCGTCACATTCCGCCGCCATGGATCCCGAGGCGAGGCGCCGCGCGTGCGTGGAGTTCCGCGTCAAGCTCAGCCGGGACACGGGGGTGAACCTCGCCGCCGCCGCCTGTGAGTCGTTGCTGGGGGCGGCCTTCCAGGGTGAGGGCGGTGTGGGGGTGACCAGTCTTCAGAGCAACCCCGGGCTTTTCTACGTGACCTTGGGGGCGGCGATTGCGAAACAATCGCTCCCGCTCGTCCTCCCGGACCACTTGAAGGTCGCGTGGTGGTGCTACCGTGAGGCGGCCGAGGTCTACAAGCACCCGGGGGGCATGCGCAGACTTGCCTGGTGCTACGACAACGGTCGGGGCGTCACGGATGACCCTGCATAGGCAGCTGTTTGGTATCAGAAGGCTGCGGACCTGGGAGACGCCGCCTCCAAATCCACCCTCGGCGCTATGCTGATGATCGGCGTCGCAGCGCTGGTGTCGTGAAGGATGCGGCGCGCGGGTTCGCACTCTTACGCGAGGCTGCCGATCAGGGCTACGATCTGGCGCCAATTCAAATCGCAGAGTGCTACTTGAAGGGCGAGGGTGTGAAGAAGGACGCTGCGCGCGGGGTTGCCCTTCTCTTGAAGGCTGTCACACAACACAACGACGAGGTTGAGACAGCGATAGCCCAGTCTGCACTCTCGGAGTGCTACATGGAGGGCAACGGCGTGGAAGCGGATACAACGCAGGCGGCGTTGTGGTGCCAGCGGGCCGCGGAAGGCGGTAACACGTGGGCCATCCAAAACCTGCCAATCATCCGGACGTGCGACTTCTGCGGATCAACGCCCGCCCGCAAGCACTGCGAGCGCTGCCGGAAGGTGCGATACTGCGATGCTGACTGCCAGGCGGCGCACTGGCACCGGGAGACGGACCCGCACAAGGGACACTGCCGCCGCGCCGTGGAGGCATCATCTCAGCAGGAGGCGGGCGGCGCCTCCACGTCGGCGCAGTAGGGGACCATCCATAAGCTGGCACTCAACATCCGGAAGTGCTACTTGTGCGGGACAACGCCAGCCCGCACACTGTGCAACCGATGCTGGGAAGGCGCGCTACTGCGACTCCACCTGCTAGAGGGAACACTGCGACCGCGAGACGGACTGGCACAAGTGCCACTGCCGCGGCACCACACACGGCTACGTGTCCACATCGACGGAGCAGGAATCTGGTATCTCGCTTGGCATGCAATCTCAGCAAATAATGTGATCTAGCTGTGACAACTTACACGGCGCTGGAAGGGGTGAGCGAAGGGTGCGGCTGCGTTGTGCGTGTCGAGCACGGGTATTGTCTATACACAGGGCACTGTCATCGCCAACCCCATCATCCATATAATCATGATACGAGTATAATCGATTTTACATGTAGAATGAATTATTAAAGGATGTTAGGAGTCGTCTATCTAAAAAGCGCGAGAGCGGCGATGTCATTTAGAAGAGTGCGGTGCCCTTGATGGCTTCGGCGATGAGCAGTGACGCCATCCCGACCATGGCGGCGCGCCCGTTATGTAGTGGCGCATGCTGAAGTTGAAAGCAAAGTCTGGAAGCAGCTCATCGTATTGCAGCCACAAGCGCTGACACCAAGCGTTCAACCCGGGGTCAACCTGCAGTGCCCTACCGTTGAGCAGCTCCTTATCGTTGGTGAAGGGGCCTGCCGCGGGCGGTGCCAGGTTAGCGCTGTACGTCCACATGGACCCGGCTGTAATCAGCGTCGTCATCACGTAGGGCCGGACTGGTATTGCTCGCCACGTCATCCAAGATCCAACGCAGTTTGAACCCTCGTTTCTTGATTCAGACGGCATCTTACCTAGGGGTTATTGGGAACGACGACTCGACGACGATTCGAGCATGACTACCTTCAGGGTATTTGCTCATACAGACACGCGGACATGGCTCGTACTGATCCACCGACATATCAGCATTTACCCACGTCCAACATTCGGTTTATCGACCACTCAACGTCGGTCGAGTCGATATTCTCAATAACCCCGTGTCTTATGAAGTGGCGAGCAGCATCTGGCCGGCCATACCATGAGCGCGACGCCGACGGGCGCTGACGCCACCTGCTCCACCACCGTCTTCCCCGAGGCGATCTCCGCGCCCATAGCGGCGATGAACGCCATCATCGCCAGCCGCCCGTTCGCGCACTAGGGTCCACGCCACATTTGATAGCTGGTCAGCCTAGTGCCTGGTGTGTGAACCGTAAGTAATTACTTGGCTAGTAAGTACTCAGACGAGTTATTAACTCGTCAGATCATCTACTTACTTACTCAACTTACTTGGCTAACAGACCAGGCACTAGCCCGCTTTTGAATACACACACACACTCACACGCACCACGTTGGGAGTGACATTGAGGTGTGCGTGGCTCAGTATCCGGCAGCAATTAGGCTCTCAGCTCACATGTCCCACCAAAGTCCGTAATATACATATCGAACAACAGACCACGCCACGTGTGTAGTACAGAGAGATGCTGGTTAGTACGAATACTGACAGAATTGTCACACACAGGCATCATACACACCGACGACGCATCGACGACGTCTCCTACAACCGCACAACAGTAAGCAGGCATGCTCTCAGACACACCGACGACGCGACGTCGTATGTATTCCGTGTCGTGTCCTGTATGTATTCCGTCACCATACCATGAGCTCAGGGCCCGAGGCGAGGAAGTTAGCCCCCTCAGGCGCCTTGAAGGAGTAGATTTGGAAGTGGGTGTAGTTGAGTTCGGCGGTGCCGGCGGCGCCGTACGCGGCGGCCCACTCCGGGAGGTCGCCGGTCACCGTGGAGGCGCGGTACACCTGGAGGGCGAACGGAGGCGGGGACCGGGGAAGGGGGATGGGAATGTTCAGCATTCATTTGAGGACGCAGGAAGAGGGCACGGTGAGTCAAGTCAGGTGAGGCTGAAGGCGTACCGCGGGAGCGAGGGAGCTAGGGAGTGAGTCAGTGTTTGAGTGACTGAGTGACTGAGTGACTGAGTGACTGAGTGATGAGAGTGTGAGTGAGAGAGTGAGGGATAGGGGCCGGGGGCAAGGGGCGGCGGCGGTGGAGGGGGACTACGGGGACGGGGGAAGGGAAGGTTCAGCTTGTATTTGAGCTTTCAGAAGTGTGTAAGGTGAGTTTCAGATGAGGCTGGCAACCGAACGAGCATTCGGGCAAGGGAATGCTCAGACAGAGTTTTTGAGGTGAGTCCAGGCAGGGTGAGGCTGCAAGCGGCAAGGCAATGCGAGAGGGGACATTTCGTGCGGGTTGAATATGGGATGAGCGCGGCGCGATTGGATCCCTGCGACGCCACCCTGCTAGACGCCAACGACGATGCCGCCGCCGCCTTGCTATTTTTGTTGTTTCGTGGGCGGGTAAGGCAGGATGTGTTTATGTTCGATGGGGACGACGCGTCGGGGGTGGCCCGGAGGCCGCGGCGAGTGTGTGCGCGGACATGATCCGACCGGTGCGATACAGCGGAGAGTGCGAACGCACCTTGCCGGCGGCGACGGCGGCGGCGTACTCGTCCTGGGTGCCGCGCTGGCCCACCCCATCGGAGTCCGTGAAAAACACGACAGGCTCCGCGGGTGGCCCGGTGTTGCCGGGCGCGGCACGGGGGACGGTGGTGGCGCCACGCCCGCGGCGGGCGGCGGGCGCGGAGGTGGAGGCCACGCGGGCGGCCGGGGCAAGGGCGGCGATGGAGAAGGCGGACATCGTGGTTGTGTGGAGCTGCAGGGTGTGCGGAAGAGTGGGAGCCACCACCAGAGCAGAGGACACGTAGACGAGAGGAGTGGCTAATATGAAACGTCGTCGACGTGGCAGCTCCAGCGTGGCGTTCCACCGTTTGACAGGTGGCACTTCCAGCCACTGAGGTGCCGACTCCGACTGAGCCTCGGCGGGCGTGAGCCGTGAGGGGTGGAGGTGGGGCCGAGGAGGGACAGCTTCTTCCGCGCGCACGGGTGATAGCAGCCATGGCCCTCCTCCTCACGCAGCCTATGGTGGCGGTGCCAGGGGCGTGTCATCGTCAGCCCCCCTCCGCCGCCGCCGTCTCCGCTCCGAATGCCCCCTATGCTTCGCGGCGCTCACAGTTATCCAACTTAAATCCTCCGTGGGCAAACAGTCGGAGGCACCGGCGCAGAGCGACAAGAAGCAACGCCGCCGCCTCGGACGATGCGGACGCGCCCATCGCTCCAAGCCCGCCCGACCCCGTGTCCGTCGCGCTCAGCCGCCGCATGCTCCTCGCGGGCACCACCGCCGGGGCCGTCGGCCTCGACGGTTTATCACTTTTCGCTTCGCAAACGCAATCGTCCACGTCAGCCTCGCCGCAAATGTCGTGCCGCTGCGGCGGCTGCGCGCGCGCCATGGCAGGGTGTTTATTGGCACTCGGTCGACGTTGTGTTCCGAAGAGCCGTGTCCACGCGTATGTTTGAGCCTTCTTAGCGTTCAACCCGAAGGTAATTAATCTTTGCATCGGTTCGAATGCTTGTTCTAGTGACCCTTCCGCCAGGCCCCCTTGGTAGCGGCGGACCCGGCAGCGCTGGTATGGCCTGGCGGATATTGCCCGCCTCGTCATCAAACGCGCTTTGAACCCTCGTCCCTTGAGTTAATCTTCACCCTATGACATGGCGAGCAATATCCGCCAGGCCCTAGGCGCTGTCCACATACGACCCCCCGCGGAGTGCCAAGATCGACCGGCTCTTCGCTAAGAGCATGGACACAGGGATGAGGGGCTATGAGGATGTCGTAGCGGACCGCAAGCGCTTGTTATTCTCACAGCTCTTCGACAGATTACCGAAAGGTACGGCCTGGCAGATATTGCCCCTCTCGCCATCCTCCGCATATTAGTCCCTCGTTTCTCTTGACTTCGATAATCCTATGAAGTGGCAAGCAATATTCGCCAGATCTATGTCCAGCCACGTCCTCTGTAACGCACTCTGAACCTTCGTTTCTGGAGTTAAATGGCGTTTGATCACGTGGCAAGCAACATCTGCCAGGCCCATGACCCGCCACGTCCTCCAACTCACTCTGAACCTTCGTTTCTTGAGCTAGATGGCATACTATGACGTGGCAAGCAATGTCTGTCTGGCCCTACCGAAAGGCACGGAGGCGACTGTGGTGGAGGTGGGGATGGGCACATTTCCAAACGCGAGGTACTACTTCGACCCCGAAGTGGTCAGCGGCGCCGGCGGGCCGCTTCGCCTGGACCTCGTGGGCGTCGACCCTAACGACGCGATGGAGAGTTACGCGCGAAGCAATCTAGCCAGCTTTGCTTCCTCATCCTCGGGGGCGGTGGCAGAGGCGGGGGTTGGGGCGAGGGCGGAGGCAGGGGAAATGGCCGGTGCAGGGGCGGGGGCGGGGGCGGGGGCGGGGGCGGGGGCGGGGGCGGGGGCGGCGGCGGGCAGCGGGGGGACGACCGAGGCGTCACTGCGGGTGGTGCACGGCGTGGCTGAGGTAGGGTGTGTCTTGCCACTGGTTCCCAAACCACGTGCTCGTAATTTGCCAGTGTAAACGTACACACACACGTCGCATCCTCCTCCCCGTTCTTACCTAGGCAAGGGCCAGATATTCATTTATGTACTTGTTATTTCTTGTCCCTGGGCCGAGGCTATGCCGCTGCCGACCGCCAGCGCGGACGCCGTGGTGTGCACGCTGACGCTGTGCAGTGTGTTGGACCCGGCGGCGGCGCTGGCGGAGGTCAGGCGGGTGCTCAAGCCCGGCGCGCCCTTCCTGTTCATCGAGCATGTGCTCAGCGAGGAGGACCCAGGCAGAAGGGTTACTGAGAACAAGCACTTTACCGACGTTGTTTTCCTCCGCACGTCTGCATGAGCATTCACACGCAATGTAAGTCATGCTCCGATCTCGGTCGAGTGCTTGTATGTGTAGGTACTGACATCGGTACCTGAGGGATACGATGAGCAACTCTGAGGGAGATGATGAACGGGCTTGTTCCCAATGACCCTCCCGCCGGGCCTGGCGAGTCAGCAGATGATGTTCAACTCCATGCAGGTGGCGGAGGCTGACGGGTGCCATTTGAACCGGCGCACGCTGGACATGGTGCGGTCGGCCGGCTTCACGTCCGTCCAGGCGGAGCGCTTCGACCTGCCCGGCTTCTGGCTCATCTCCAGTCAGGCAGGGGGGTTGTGGGAGGGGGGTGTGAGGGACAAGCATTCGACCGACGTTGAATATCCTCCTCCTCCTCCTCCTCCTCCTCCAACTTCTCCTTCTCCTCCTCCTCCTCCTCCTCCGCCGGGGGGCATTGAGATGAACGAGCACTCGACCGATGTTGACTCTCCTCCTCCTCCGCACGTCTGTATGAGCAATCACGCTGAAGGTAAGTCGAAAGTCATGCTCGGATCTCGGCTCGAGTGCTTGTTCTCAATGACCCTCATGTCAGGTGGCGGGCATCGCCATCGCGTGACGCTATACCTGCCTATCTAGGGGTCTTCTGCTGAGCGGGGATTGGGGGATATTTATTAAAAAAATGGTACAGGGGTCTAATGATTCCAGATAATCGGTAAATCGTAAATTAAACTAAGGGCTCTGGTGCCATTCTCTGGTGAGCGGGGGTCCAGCTAGTTTATTCGTAGTCATAGGGTAGCATGATAACCGTTCCAGTGGCTGTGCCACCTTCGCGAGCGTGGCTCCCCAGTGCAAGACGGACGTGGAAGAGCAAGAGAAGAAACAAAATCTTCGTCACCAAATCAGATAAGCGCCTGTAAACGTTTAGGGTTTGGGGATTAGGGTTCCGACGCCGAGTGCGAGTGGCGACCGACACCCCATCCCCGTGTCCCCCTCAACCGTCCCCACCATGCCACAAAAAATCTTGGCCGACAGATACTGGTAGACTTGCGAGGTCCAGAGGTCTTTGCGTCAAACACTACTCGGCGCCGCAAGTGCACCGGCCTCACGAACCCCGGAAACAATGTTCACGCTCACCCCCAGCTCCACTGCCCCGACCCTCGCGCGCGCCGCCGCCGGCCGCGCCGCCGCCACGTCCCAGGCCGGCCGCCCGTCGCGGGGCCCGCGCGCAGCAGCCTACCCCGCGGGGACGGCCACCGTGCGCGGAGGGAAGAGCCAGCTCGGAGGCCGCGCGGGGCTCGCGGCGCCCCGCCGCCGCCGCCTCGGTCGGCGCCGGGCGGGCGGGGGCGGGTGCGTGGCGTACACGCAGTGGATGCTCGACGTCCCCGGCTGCGCCCCAGCGCGCGAGGGCGACTTTGATGATCTTCTCCCTGGTGTGGCGCCACTCCCTCCTCGCTAGCACGGGTCCCCGATAGCAGGACGTCCCAGAAAACTCGCGCCCCCTTTCCAACAGCGTACACTTACGGGGTGAAGAAACTGGGGGGCGACCCTCCGAAGGCACGCTGTTGAGCGGCGGAGTTGCCCTCAAACGATGTGAAAACGCAACAGCGCACTGGCGCCACCAGCGCCGCCGTCCAGGGTCGGAGGCACCGAGCGGAACCAAGCGCTAGGATACTGATATCACATCATACTACGACGCTGAGTCAGCACGCACCACTCCCCGTTTCTATTTTTTATAAAACGAACGAAACGGTACGCTACCTACCGACTTGTTGAGCTACGGGGGTTTCCCCAAACACTGCACAGTCTACTAGCTCTGTGATGATCACGCTGCTCTCGCACTCACCACCCAACGGGGTTTGTTTAACCTTATCTATAAGTATGAACCGTGTCCTCCGCCTTACACTCGTCCACTATTCGGCTCAACACAAGCACATTTTGTGGGATACGTCCGGTGCATGAATTTCCCCCAGTGTATTAGACAGGGGGACAAGGAGAGGTGTGACCAACACGGCTTGGGTTGAGCTGAAACGAGGACGGGTGTCAGCCCCTGGCCTCAACCCCCTGTTGCCAAACTGGGTGTGGCGTCCCTGCCCCCCGGCTCCACGGAGGCCGCCGCCTTCAACTGCCCGCCCAAGCCCGTCGATCTCACACACCTCATCGAGGCATGCCAGGCGGGCGGTGGGGAATAGCCCCCCTATACACCCCGTACACACCGCCTGTACACCGTACCCCTATGGCATGCCTGGCGGGCGGTAGGGAACCAACCACCCCTCACATCTGCAATAAACGTGCCAATGAGAAGGGGGCACCAGGCTTTCGCCCTGGCCATGGCCCCATGTCTGATGCCCGGACCCCTCTGATATTCCTCTCGTATCATGCGCGGCCCTGGCGGTGGGCGGAGTAGGGCGGTGCAGGTTGAACCGACGAAACCCATGTTTAAAGCGCCTGGAACTAAGCGCTTGAAACTCGAATAGGATAAAACTGTTTTTAGTTTTGCTTCAATTTTGCTTTCAGGTTCAAATTGCGCCGCTACAGCGGGGGCGCCTGCTTCAACCTGCAGAGCGCGGAGTTCAGCATGGAGGGTGACTGCCTCTTCATCACCAACATCGCCGCCGCCACCGCCGACGCCACTGAGTCCCAGGACGCGGACGACCGCTCGCACATGGCGGGGTCTGCACACTCACTGTCGGGGCTCAGGGGGGCATCGATGCCACGCTAGTCATCGACATAACGGGTCCATTCACCCAAGAATCGCAACCGCTGGAATTTGTGAGGAGATGGTCGTCGGGATTTCGCGTCGATGACTAAATGATGGCGCGGGTACAAGACCCTGGGTGAGGGTGGTTGTGGACGGGACACCGCTGCCCCCTATGGGGAAGACCTGCCTGGCGCCCGGGTGGGGATGAGTGCTAATACACCCCTAATGCACCCCTGACACACTCATAAAACACCACTACACACCCCTGATACACCCCTAGTACATCCCTCATCAACCCCTATACAACCCCATTTACTTGGCCGTACGCCCGGCATGCTCCTCCTGCTGCGCACTGCCGAGGTAGGGCGGATGGGCTGTGCAGATTGACCCCTGGTAGACCCCATATTGACCGCGCCTGGAGCCCAGCGCCTGAAAGCTGAGTGTGATGAAGCGGTTTCAAACATTGCTTTGAATTTCAACTTGCGCCGCCACACCGAGGGCCACTCTCACATCTACGAGGTCGACCGCAACGTCCACGCACACGCGTAGACTCCACCGCCATACTCGCGCAGACATCATCGCAGTGCTCGCGCATGAAACGGCGCTGACTTTCGTGTACTTGAACTACATGCCGAGAAGGTGTTTGTATCATCACTCATCTCGAGTCTGGCGGCGGGCATAGCCGTCGCGTGACCTGGCTTACTTCTTGAAGTCGCGACCTTGAAGCGTATGTCGGTAGTGTGATGCGTGAAAGAGTGTCACTGGCTAGCTTGTCAATCATTGCTCCCTGCAAGTCATCTCTACCGCATGGTCTTCACTCTCATCATCAATTCATCGGGGCGACACGTATTTCGTTTGGTGTCTTCAGATGTTCCTGACTTCCTGTGGCACATTGTGTGGCGCCCGAAATATCCAATCGCCGCGACGCCATCTGGCATCGATTACAGTGTCACCGTTGTGTCACTGGCGAGTGTCAGAGTAGCGGTGTTTCATCACATACACTGCCTGGTGATATGGCGCGTCAGTGTAAAAGACGGCGCGCGCGGTGTCGGCGTCGGCGAAGATTTCGCGAAGATGTGGATGAATGACGAGTTTCCGGGGCACGGAAGTTCAGAGATTCGAAAATTGGCTGACAACATCTATGCCGGCTCCAGGCGCCTTGTGTGGCGTTTGTTAATCGCCTGGCCGCAAGTAATCCACCTGGGACGTCAACGCCTAGTAGCATGGCGTGTCAGTGCGAAAGAACGCGCATGGTGAAGGCGTCAGCGTAGATGCGGCGCGGGTCTGCACCTGGCTTGGGTCTGAGATGAAATTTCGGCCGTTTGTTGGCCGTTTCAGGTGTCCGGACGGTCGGATTGTCCGCTTGGTCGTGGATAAGTTTTTGTAGGCCCTCGCCACGGGCTTGCCATCGAGTCCGGCGTCCGCGTCCGGGACAGACGGCGCGGCTTGTCTTCACCAGCCCATAATCTTTAAAAGGAGGCAGCGGGCGGTTGTGGAGGACGACGGGCAGGAAGAGGGACGGGAGTGGAGCACCCACACCCAGACAGTTTGCACGCGAGGGCAGACACCAAAGGGGTAGGAGCGGAGTTTTCAATTCAAAAAGCAATGCTTCGCTTGGACGAGGTGAAGTGGTGCTCAGGAGCGACCGGTTGCGCGTTTGATACTCCGCTGTTTGGTGGTGAATATTTTCACCATTGAGGTTGTGCGGCGCGCTGTTTCTTGGTCAGCGTCGCGTCGCAGGGGTACGTGTGTAAGACGAAGATTTACTCCTTCTTGCCGGTCTTTTTCGGGAGGAGCACGGAGTGAATGTTGGGGAGCACGCCGCCGGCCGCGATGGTGACCTTGCCGAGCAGCTTGGAGAGCTCCTCGTCGTTACGGATGGCGAGCTGAATGTGGCGTGGCACGATGCGGCTCTTCTTGTTGTCGCGGCTGGCGTTGCCGGCGAGCTCCAGGACCTCGGCGGCAAGGTACTCGAGCACAGCGGACAGATACACGGGGGCACCCGCGCCCACGCGGGTGGCGTACTTGCCCGCCTTGAGGTAGCGCGCGATGCGGCCCACGGGGAACTGCAGGCCCGCCTTGGCGGAGCGACTCACGCTCTTCTTGGCGTTAGACTTGCCCTTGCCGCGTCCGGACATTGTGAGAGAGTTGCTTGAAACGTGGGGGGTGCGGGGTGATGCGCGTGGAGGAGTGAGCGTCGATGGCGGAACGCGTTTGGTAAAATGCAAAAAAGTAAAAAAATCATCCATTTTGATTTTCGGCCCCGTTCTTTTCTGATTGGCCGGGCATCCTCCCCAGCCAATCAAAATGCAGCAATCGAGGTCGCCTCCGCGCCCCTCAAGATCCGGCCAATCAGAGGCCGAGGATTGAAAAAAAATTGCTCCCGCGTCCTCCTTTTCAAAACAGGAAAACTGTGAACCTGAATCACTTCCCTCCGCGCATCTTCCCCCCACACACATCCTCCCAACTCATTCAACATGGCTCCCAAGGTTAAGGACGCGTCCAAGAAGCCCGCCAAGAAGACGGTCGCCAAGGGCGGCAAGGCCAAGCGCAAGACCAAGACCGAGTCCTACAAGATTTACATCTACAAGGTGCTCAAGCAGGTGCACCCCGACACCGGCATCTCCTCCAAGGGCATGTCCATTATGAACTCCTTCATAAATGATATCTTCGAGAAGATCGCGACCGAGGCCTCCAAGCTGGCGCGCTACAACAAGAAGCCCACGGTGACCTCCCGCGAGATCCAGACCGCGGTGCGCCTGATCCTCCCCGGCGAGCTCGCCAAGCACGCCGTGTCCGAGGGCACCAAGGCCGTGACCAAGTTCACCTCCGCCTAAGCGACGCGAGCTGCAGCAGCGTCCTCTTCTCTTTGAGTGACGTTCGAAACACAACCAACCAACAAGTCGAGCTCCAAGCCGACACCAACCAATGGTGAAAATTATTCACCACCACGCTCTCGAAATATCACTGGCTACACTCTGTTCGCTTCACTCGCCGCATCCTCAACCCTCCTTGCCTCGGGGCTACTTATTCACTTCTCAGCTCGACGTTGACTGTCTCGTGTTTGCTCACAGCGCTCCAACGTACGCGCCGGCTGCATCCTCCACCCTGGTCTGGTCACTCGCTCCCATTTCAGCTCAACCTGACGAGCACCGCTGCGATTTGTGACGCTTTTCGCGAGCCCGCCGCGCGATGCTGTGGCCTGTGCTCTGCTCTCCGCGACGAGAACTGATTTGAAAAACTTGAAACATTTGCGAAGAGCTGTAATACGCTCGCAGAAGCTGGCTGCTTCATCCGAACGGTCTCTCCGAGCGCCTGCGGCTTTAGAGGCTCGTCAAACCCGCGTCGTTCCGCGACCTTGGACTCTGCGCTGCGTCACTTCGATCGAGGGGGTCAGGAGTTCCCCGGCAAGCGGAGGTTTCGCCCAAGATATGAAATAACAAGGGACAGCTATTTCAAACGGGCTTCCAGACTAGAAGGAAAGCGACTCATTCTGAAGCAGTGTCGTAGGCTAGCAGGACTGTAGAGCACTAGGGGACGACGCGAACGGAGGGGCAAGCCGGCGCAGCTTCAATGGGGTACAGGTGAACAAGGGCTACACTCGTTACGCTTGCTTCTTTCGACGACAAAACTAATCATTTTGGCAAAAACGAATCCAAAACAACCAAACTAATCATTTTGCCAAAGTTCCCCTCTAACCAAAAACAATGCCCACTGCGGCGCGGGACGCAGTTTCGAGGCGGCTCGTGGGACGTGGGGAAGCAGTGCTGGTTATCTTCGAAGTGTGGTGGTGATTATTTATCACCGTTGTGTTTGTTGCGAGGTTCGCAGGTTGTTTGTTGGAGTGGGAAGGTTTTTGGCTGCTGGCGGTCGGGGAGGCAATTTAGCCGCCGAAGCCGTACAGGGTGCGGCCCTGGCGCTTGAGCGCGTAGACCACGTCCATGGCGGTGACGGTCTTCCGGCGCGCGTGCTCGGTGTAGGTCACGGCGTCGCGGATGACGTTCTCGAGGAACACCTTGAGCACGCCGCGGGTCTCCTCGTAGATGAGGCCGCTGATACGCTTGACACCACCGCGGCGCGCGAGGCGGCGGATGGCGGGCTTGGTGATGCCCTGGATGTTGTCGCGGAGCACCTTGCGGTGGCGCTTGGCGCCGCCCTTGCCGAGGCCCTTGCCACCCTTGCCGCGTCCGGACATTGTTAGAGGAGAGGTTGGAGGAGGTGTGCGTAAACGCGGGTTGTGAAGTGATGCTGTTGCCCACCTCCCTCGCTTCTTGTGCCTCACCTCTTCACCTCTACCTCTCTACCAATTTGTTCAGAACATCCAAAAACCTTTGGAAAGAAAACTGTTTTTGTCCCCACATTAACCCCTCGTTTCTTGAGTTAAAAGTGATGGATCGCCTCTGCTCATCAGCACAAACACTGCAGAGGCGACCCGTCCTCTGAGCATCTCTGCAGAGGCGACCCATCTGGTATCGAAGTGCGTAAAAGGGAACAAAGCCGCCATTCCCCGCTTCCCCCGCCGCCTTCCTCACACATCCTCAACAAAAATGGCTCGTACCAAGCAGACCGCGCGCAAGTCCACCGGCGGCAAGGCGCCCCGCAAGCAGCTCGCCACCAAGGCGGCGCGCAAGTCAGCCCCCGCCACCGGTGGTGTCAAGAAGCCCCACCGCTACCGCCCCGGCACGGTCGCGCTGCGCGAGATCCGCAAGTACCAGAAGTCCACCGAGCTTCTCATCCGCAAGCTTCCCTTCCAGCGCCTCGTGCGCGAGATCGCCCAGGACTTGTAGGGCCTTGGAAATATGTATTGCCCAGGATTCGTGAGCCCACCGCACTGCCTTTGAAGCCTCGTTTCTCGGTTAACATGGCATCCTATCGATTCTCGAGTATAAACATGGCATCCTGTGACGTGGCTAGTAATATCTGCCAGGCCCTAAGACCAGCAAGACGGACCTCCGCTTCCAGTCCTCCGCCATCCTCGCCCTGCAGGAGGCCTCCGAGGCGTACCTGGTCGGCCTCTTCGAGGACACCAACCTCTGCGCCATCCACGCCAAGCGCGTCACCATCATGCCCAAGGACATCCAGCTCGCCCGCCGCATCCGCGGCGAGCGCGCCTAAGTGCCTCGACAAGTTGACCGCCTCGGCAAGCTCTTCCTACAAACCCGCGTCGCGCAACACCCGCTGACGCTAAACCTCACTGGTGAAAATTTTCACCACCAATTCAACGATTTCAAACTCAAACGGTGCTCTTGAGCGCCTCAGTCAAACACCAGACGCTTCGTCTCGTCGCCATTCGCTCGCTGGCCTCGCCGCGCCCGAACGCAAAGCTGCAGCGAGTGCACAAGCCACAATTTAGTGCCTCGTGGTGCCTCGCGCCGTGTGTTGCCTGCCCTTCGTCAGGACGGATTAATTTCAAAAATCCCTGGTGACAGATGCTGCGGTGAGTGAGTGAACGCGCAGCGCCTGCGTTGACGGAGGGGATGACCGGAAGAAAACCCGCAGTCGAAGTGACTGACCCGCCCAATCGGGATAAAGGAGACGCCGTCGGCGCAGGCAATGGTGCATCAGCGTCAGGGTGACAAAACAGCAACCGAGAGAAAGGCGAAGCGAGGATGCTCAAAGCACATTTGAGGAGTGGCGGCAAGTCAAAGCTTCTGATCCGTGGGGAAGCCAAACAACTGCCCGCCCAGGATAATACGGAGGAGACGCCAACATGACAGGTGGTGGTGGCAGGACGACAGTGGGGCAAGCGAGTGACAGGCGAAGCGGGGGCGCTCAAAGCACCGTTTTAGTATTGAGTCGTTCGAAAAGATGGTGGTGA
>Ga0307489_10000057_pt1 | contig 54789 bp, 41 predicted proteins | sample SB12metaG_FD_202247 | JGI IMG/M metagenome (GOLD analysis project Ga0307489, IMG submission 202247) | Sea-ice brine microbial communities from Beaufort Sea near Barrow, Alaska, United States - SB 1.2 | ecosystem: Environmental > Aquatic > Marine > Coastal | place: USA: Alaska | collected... | reverse complement strand
TGATGTATTAATGCGGTATCACCAATTGCACAAGGGCACACTGTTAACCCACAAATACCTGAAGAGAGAGACGCTCAGTCCGGGTGAGCTACTCACCTTTGATGAAACGATTGAGCGCTACCGGCATCGCTTGTCCGACCTCAGTTGGTTTATGCGCAATGTGAACGAGTACATTGCCAGGGAGGCTAATAAAGAAGATGCTTGCACCGGCCGCTTTTATTTGCTGCCATCCATGGCGCTCACCCTTCGGGCCAGCTAAAGCTGTTCTAATTCATTCCCTACAAATTAGTGGGAAGAGCGATTTAAGTCCCAGGCCTTGTTAGATGAAAGTGCCATGCTAGCCTGTATGGCTTATGTGGACTTGAATCCCCTTCGAGCGAAGATGGAAAAGACTCCCGAAGCGTCCCAATACACCAGCATAAAAAAGCGTGCCCAGGCGGTGAAAAACCAAGAGCCACAGCCCAAAGACCTGATGCCATTTGTGGGTAACTCCAGACAAGATATGCCCAAGGGAATAGCCGACCAACTTAAAGACTACTGCGAACGGGTAGACACCACCGGCCGCTGTATCCGGGACAATAAAATCGGCTATCTCGACAGTAGCCATAGCTCCATTCTAGAACGCTTAGGCTTAGACTCACAGCCGTGGTTAACCCTAAAAACGGAGTTTGAAAAGCACTTTTGTTATGCCGCCGGGGCAGAGCTAATGATGAATGAATTTAAACGGCATACCAAACATCAGTGACTGCGAGGCATGTGCACGGCAAGAGTCTTATTCAAACGGGTTTAAGACCAGTATCATCAGCCAAAATAACGATTTAAATACCTAACCCTCCGATGGGAGGCCTAATGACATCTGCGTACTCAGCAGACCAAGCAATCCCGTCAATTTCTCACTTAATCAGTGGGTTACTGAAAAAATTAATACCTTTACCGCCCCATAAGCACACATTTCAATAACTCAATAATGGAGTGGTTTGCTGATTTGAGCAGGTATTTTATTGTTGGCATTTCCTTTATTTTGGATGTCCTGGTATTTGTGGTAACTACAAATATGGTGTGAAATGTGATTATGGAAATTCAATATGGGTTTAGCCGTTGCGGGAAATGCATGTTTTACTTGTATTACTCACGAGTCAGTACCAGATAAAGATTATGAAATAGATGAAGCATGTGAGTAACGACATGAATAACAAGGCCAAGATTACTTGATCACTATGGGGTTATTACTGGATACACAGGGTCTAGTCAGAAGTATGAGTAGAAAAGGTAACTGCTGAGATAATGCGTTAGCGGCAAGATTCTGAAGTAGACTGCAGCATGAACGAGTGCAGTGGCGCAGCTATCAGAGTCGCCATGGCTCTCAACAGGATATCCTGCACTCATATTTGGATTGCAATAACGCAAATCAGTTTGAGCAGAACTAAGAAAAATTGCTTAACTGTGAGCGTTCAGAAAACATTGACCACATCATTAGCGACGGTTACTTCTCTTGTCGGCATACATCGCAGCGTCAGCTTCTTGAATCATTTCTTCCGTTGACAGTTTGCTCCCAGGTGTAAAATGCTTTACACCTACACTGTATTCAATTTTATAAGGCTGTTTAATCGCCTTATTGGCCTCTTCAACGGCTTTGGCAAATCTAGACAATATTTCGTCGGACTTGGCTTGGTCAGAACCGCTCAGCATGGCAACAAACTCATCGCCACCGAGTCGGCCGAAGACATCACTTTCGCGGAAGGTATTAAGCATCAGTTGCGCAAACTTAGTTAAGACAAAGTCACCTTCACGGTGCCCGAATTTATCGTTAATGGCTTTGAATTTGTTGAGATCAAAGAGTAAAAATGACACCGATACCTGGTTGCGTCGACACTCTTTGACACTATGCTCGACCATGGTTAAAAAACCAAGCCGGTTAGAAATTAATGTTAGCTGATCCAATGTCGCTAATTGTATTGACTTAATTTCTTGTTCGACCATAGCGCCGAGATCCTTAAGCAGCTGCTGGTCCTCCTCCTCCATGATTCTTGGTTTTTGATCGAGAATACACAAAGTACCAATATTTAAGCCCTTTCTAATTTTTAAAGGATAACCCGCATAAAATCGAATATTTGGCGGACCGGTTACCAATGGATTGTCGGCAAAGCGCTCATCTTCAGTGGCATTGGGTATAATAAATAAGTCTTCAGAATTGATCGCATGCGCGCAGAATGAAATATCTTTTGGTGTTTCGTTTATATCGAGGCCCTGCTTAGACAAAAACCACTGGCGATCAGCGTCCACCATAGTCACTAGCGAAATAGACACGCCAAACATGCGTTTAGCTATGCGCGTCACACGATCAAATCGCTCGTCACGAGGGGTATCAAGAATTTGTAAGGTTTTAAGCGCATGTAAGCGTTCAGCTTCATTATCTGGTATTTTGGGTTTAATCATTGGCACTCCGCCGTCTTATGATTCACGTCTCTAAAGCATCGCTCTAAATTCAAGTGTTTTGCATATGAATGCCAACTTTTCACACACATTAACTGACATTGAAAACTGCAAACCCAAGACCGTCTGCATCAATCAACGGATCGGTTAATTATGGCCCCCAATTGTAACAAGACCTAGGGATAAGTATTGTTGTATTGATAACGCCATTATTAATACTATATGTCTACCAAATCAGTGGGTGGCACTTACCCCACAGCGTCGGTAAAATGAAAATATATTGTGCCTCATATTCTCCATGTTGACATCTGTTTTATATCTTTGAGGGGCTGAAAATCGGCGATTTCTCGGTGGGATCAGCATAGGAAAGCTATGCCACAACACAAATGCCTGGTATTTGACGATTTCAATTCCCGCTGTTCTCTTTATTTTGAGGTCACTTGAGTATAACCGGGTCAGCAATCAGGTTGCGAGGATTTAGCTTTACGGGCCGCGCGCTTGACTTGACGATGTTGCCAGGCTTTTATGGCTGACAGGCGCCAAATGTAGTTCAAGGTAAAGTATCCCGCCAAACCGAAAAATATTGAACATATACTACAGCCAAGCAAAAATGCCGGCCCAATGGTTTCCAGGCTTTGCACCACCCAGTGCCAGCTGAGTTCAAATTTAAACGCCTGAGTACTGTGGCCCAATATCGTTGCTCCAACCAGATAGGCACCGTAGAAAATAGGCGGCATGGTAAAGGGATTGGTGATCCACACCGTCGCTACTGAAAGGGGCATATTAACCCGCAGGGGGATAGCGGCAGCGGCCGCCAACCACATTTGAAAAGGCACGGGCCAAAAAGCAAAAAACAAACCTACACCAAAGGCACCCGAGGCGGAACGTCGGTTTAAATGCCATAAGTTAGGATCGTGCAGCAGTGTACCGAAAATCTGCAGGGCCTTTTGTTTCTTAACCTTATGATGATCGGGTAAAAAACGTTTTATAAACTTTTTCAGCGTAATTCTCTATAATATAAAGTGAAGTGAAACAGCGGAAGTGCTTAGCGCTATGGATGGTAGACTTTTTAGTTTTATTGCGACCAGCATCTCTGTATTACTTTGGCATTCCCTGCCACCTTTAGTTATTTTACCGATTATCTTCACCGTTGCCATCTTGTTATGCAAATTCACTGCAAAGCATTCTCCAGGGCAGCTTATTGCCTGGGGGTTATGGGGAATATTATGGCTTACCAGTGTAGGGCATTGGCAACGTAGTTTGCAACTGCCATTAGGTCAGCTTACTAAGCCTGTGATCATACTGGGGCAAGTTGATAGTCTTATCCATAGCCGTGACCAGGTCAGATTCACCCTGAAATTAGCGCAATCCGGACAAAAAAAGCATTGGTGGCAACCCCGTATTCGGGTGACCTGGGCCGAACCTGCCTGGCAGCTAAAACAGGGCCAGCAAGTAAAGCTTATGGTTAAATTAAAACCTCCAAATGGCTTGGCCAACGAAGGCGGGTTTGATTATCAAAAGTGGTTGTTTAGTCAGGGCATAGTCGCCACAGGTTATGTGAAAACCTCCCTTGATAATCAGTTATTGAACAATGCCATAAGTTACCGGCAAACCTTGCTCGACAGATTATCAGCTTATCAGTTTGCCTCTACACCCTGGATTGCGGCATTAACGTTGGGGGATAGAGGTTTGCTGGAGCCCAGTGACTGGTCCTTGGTACAACGAACGGGCATTGCTCATCTTATTGCTATCTCAGGTTTGCATCTGTCGCTGGTGGCAAGCCTGAGCTATGCCCTGGTCAGTTTTTGTTTGCAAGGGCTGTTTAGTCTGTTTTGTGGCGCACAAAAAATAAATTTCCATAGGTTAGGGTTACTCGGTGCACTGGTGGCAACCCTTGGATACGCGGTTTTAGCGGGTCTGGGATTGCCCACTGTTCGTGCCTGGCTGATGTTGACCCTGGTGACCTTGGTTATAGTGACGAACAGGCACTGGCGCGCCCGGCGTTTGTTACTGGTAAGTGTATTTATCTTTATCGTCATTTTTCCTTTAAGTCTATTTAGTCAAAGTTTCTGGTTAAGTTTTAGCGCCGTTTTGATCATCTGGTTTGTGTTCTGGCGTTGGCCGCTCAAACAGGCCGAATTTTCTATTGGTACCTTTGTTGTTGTTCTGTGTCGTATTCAGTTGGCATTAAGTGTTTTAATGCTGCCGCTGGTAGCCTGGCAATTTTCTTTTGTATCCCTTGCTTCACCTGTGGTCAATCTGGTTGCTGTACCTTTAGTTACCTTGCTATTGGTGCCTCTGTGTTTATTCGGGGGGGTGCTTAGCGCGTTTGCCCCTACCTTGGCCTATTGGCCCTTCTATGTGGCCAATGAAATAATACAAACCTGTCTTGGGGCATTAAATACGCTGGCGCAATGGCCCTGGAGCGCATTGAATATACAAGCTATTCCCGGTCCGGTTTGGGCTATGACCACCCTGGGTGTATTAACGGTATTATTACCCCGTGGATTGTTTGCTAAAAAGGTAGCTGTGTTGCTATTTTTGCCATTGCTGACATTTTACGTGCCCCGGGACAAACAATTCTGGCAAGTGGATGTTCTCGATGTTGGCCAGGGCCTGTCTGTTATGATCAGTAAAGATAATCAGACTTTACTTTATGATGTGGGGGCAGCTTATCCCAGCGGATTCAATATGGCTGAGGCCGTTATTTTGCCGTTATTACAGGCCAGGGGAACGGATCAGATCTCTACACTTTTTATCAGTCATTTTGACAACGACCACAGTGGCAGTCTGCCCGTGTTGCTGTCCAATGTAAGGGTTAAAAAGGTGATCACCAGCTTTAATTTGTGTCAGCAAGGGTGGCAGCTAGCCTGGCACGGTTTAACGATAACGGCTCTGTGGCCCGACGATCCTGATAAACATAATGATAACAATGGGTCTTGTGTATTGTTGATTGACGATGGCAGGCACAGGGTTCTGCTGACCGGTGATATAGACGCCGATATAGAGCGCCGCCTGGTTAATCAATACGGCCAAAACTTGCAAGCCGATATCTTGTTGGCGGCGCACCATGGCAGTAATAGTTCATCTTCAGCTGAATTTATTGCTGCAGTTGGCGCGCGGCATGTGGTTTTTAGTCAAGGATTTATGAATCGTTGGCGCTTTCCCCGTCGGGAGGTCGTGCTACGTTTTATGAGCTCCAGACGCACCTTATATTCCACGTCCGAGACCGGACAGATAAGTTTTTTGCTACCCCAAAGCGACACTGGCGCAATAAAGGTATCGACTTTTCGCCAGGATATCTCGCCTTATTGGTACGGTAATTATTGAATTGTTCGAATATCAGGCAATTAAATAATTGATAGTTGGGGAAATTCCCCCTAACAGTTACACTAGTGCGGTGTAACTTTAACCAGGTCGAACGACAACGCCTTCATGACAAATATTTCTCCTGAAAACAAGGTTTTCAAACGCTTTAGCGTTTACCTCAAAAATTTTAAACCTGCATTTGTCGTCGCTATAGTTGGCATGGTCGGCTATTCCATGATAGATGCCTATGTGATTTCCTTGCTGAAACCCATTATCGATGGCAATGGTGGGCAATGGGATTATGACTACCTCAGATTAGCCGCGTATTTTGTGATCCCGGTGTTTATGCTCCGTGGGCTGTTCAATTTTATGGGCACCTATACCCTGTCCTGGATCAGTAGTCAGGTAGTGATGAAGATGCGGGAGCAATTATTTCATCAGTATATGTACTTGCCCGTAGCTTTTCATGATCATCATCCATCGGGGCAGCTTATTTCCAAGGTGATCTATGACACTGAACAAGTGGCCGGGGCAGCCGGTAAAGCATTTTTAACCCTTATTCGCGAAGGAGCCCTGGTAGCGGGGTTATTGTTTTGGATGTTTTACCATTCCTGGCAGTTATCTTTGGTGTTTATTCTCATCGGTCCGATCGTGGCAATGATAGTGTCGATTGTCAGTAAGCGGTTTCGCCTGGTGAGTAAAAATATTCAGCATTCTATGGGCAATCTGACCTCGTCGGCGGAACAAATAATCAAAGGACATAAAGTCGTATTAATGTTCGGTGGCCAGGATCTCGAAGCCCAGCGCTTTGCCAGAAAAAATAATCATAACCGCCAGCAAAATATGAAGCTGGTTATTGCCCAGATATTAAGTGTGTCATCCATTCAGGTTATCGCATCAGTGGCATTGGCTGTGGTGTTGTATATTTCCAGCACCCCGGGTTTTATTCAGGATTTGACACCAGGTACCTTTGTGACTGTAGTTGTGGCCATGACCATGTTGCTAAAACCCCTGAAACAATTAACAACAGTCAACAGTGAGTTTCAAAAAGGTATGGCCGCCTGTATCAGTATTTTTACCATCCTGGATCAAGATATTGAAATAGACAAAGGAAAAATTGCACTCGCCAGGGCCAAGGGTAAGCTTGAATTTAGAGATGTGACCTTTAATTACCCGGGTAAAGAAGATCCTACTTTGGCAGACGTATCTTTTGTGGTTGAACCGGGCAAAACCTTTGCCCTGGTTGGGCGTTCAGGTAGCGGTAAGTCCACCATTTCCAGTTTATTGACCCGCTTTTATGACAGTCAACAGGGCACAGTATTACTTGACAATGTTCCCTTGCAAGACTTCAAGCTTAAAGATTTGCGCCGCCAATTCGCTCTGGTGTCTCAACACGTCACTCTGTTTAATGACACCATAGCCAATAATATTGCTTATGGCTCCGAGAACAGGGTAACCCGTGAGCAAATTATCACGGCAGCCAAAACCGCCCATGCCATGGAATTTATTGAGCAGTTACCAGAGGGGTTAGACAGCCTGATTGGAGAAAACGGACTGATGTTATCCGGTGGACAACGTCAGCGTCTGGCGATCGCCCGGGCGCTATTGTTGGATGCCCCGGTATTGATCCTCGATGAAGCCACCTCAGCACTGGATACGGAGTCTGAGCGTTTGATTCAAGATGCGCTGGAAAAACTGCAACAAAATCGAACCAGTATAGTGGTTGCCCATCGACTGTCGACGATAGAAAATGCCGATCAAATCCTGGTGATTGAAAAAGGTCGTATACTCGAACAAGGGGATCATCAAACCCTTATCGAACATGACGGTGCTTATGCCCAATTACATAAATTACAATTTGGCGAAGGACAAATTATTTCGTGAGTATGGTGGAAAATATTTGGTACCAAAAGCCCTGGTATCGATGGCCGCTTATGTTGTTACTTGGCCCGGTGATGCTATTGTTTGCTGCTATCGCCTGGTTCAGGCGGCAAGCTTTTGCATGGGGTTTGTTGGCCTCATATAAAATTTCTGTACCGGTGATTATTGTGGGCAATATCAGCGTGGGTGGAAATGGCAAAACGCCTTTGGTGATCCACCTGGCACAATTTTTCAAGCAACAAGGGCTACGCCCGGGTGTGTTAAGCAGGGGGTATGGGGGCAAGAGTGCTAACTATCCTTTAACTGTTTTGCCTGACAGCTCACCAGCAATAGTCGGGGATGAACCAGTGCTGATGAAACAGCATATAGGCTGTCCCATGGTAGTGGATCCTAACCGTCCCCGTGGCGCCCGGTACTTGCTTGACACCCATGGTTGTAACCTGATCATTTGCGATGACGGCTTGCAACATTATGCCCTTAAACGGGATATTGAGATTGTGGTTATGGACGGCAAACGCCGATGCGGTAATGGTTTTTTATTACCCATGGGACCGCTTCGTGAAAGTCAGCAGCGCCTGGCATCGGTTGACTTTGTGGTGGTTAACGGTAGCAGCGGCAAAAACGGTGAGCACCTGATGGCTTTGCAGGCCGGTGCGCTGGTCAACGTAAAAGATCCGTCTCTTCGCCAGTCTCTATCCCAGTTGCGCAAACCCGTGGTAGCGATCGCTGGCATAGGCAATCCACAACGATTTTTTAACTTGTTACTTAGCTGCAGCGTAAAACTCAAACAGTGTCTGAGTTTTACCGATCACCACCAATTTACCGCACAGGATTTACCCCGTGAAACTCTGCTGATGACGGAAAAAGATGCGGTTAAATGTCGCCCTTTTGCCCATGATGATTGGTGGTATTTACCGGTTAGTGCCAAACTAACCGCAACGTTTGAACAACAATTATTAACCAAATTGCGTAACCTTAAGTGAGAAAAAAATGGCATTTGATAAACAATTATTAGAAATAATAGCCTGCCCCGTATGTAAAGGTGCGTTGCATTATGACGCAAAAAACAGCCGTCTGGTGTGTAAATTTGACAGGCTTGCCTATGCAATAGAGCAAAATATTCCAGTATTACTCGAAAGCGAAGCCAAACAGTTATCGAGTGACGAACTTGAGCAAATCGGTAAATAGCAGGATATCTAAATGAAATTTAATGTGATTATTCCCGCCCGATACGCTTCCAGCCGGTTTCCCGGCAAACCTCTGGTTGAAATTAACCACAAACCTATGGTTCAGCACGTATATGAGCGGGCCCTGGAATCCGGGGCAAGTAAGGTTATTGTGGCCACAGATGATGCCCGGATCGCCAAAGTCGTCAGCGATTTTGGCGGCCGTTATTGCATGACCGGCTCCCACCATGAATCGGGTACGGAACGCCTGGCAGAAGTGGTTGATATGGAAAACATGCTGGCTCATGAACTGGTGGTAAATGTACAGGGCGATGAACCCTTTATTCCGCCGGAAAATATTCAGCAGGTTGCTGAAAATTTACATCATCATCAACAAGCTGAAATGGCGACCCTGGCAGTGAAAATTGTTGATGTAGAAGAAGCGTTCAACCCAAACACGGTTAAGGTTGTGTTAGATAAACAAGGTTATGCATTGTATTTCACTCGTGCAACCATACCCTATGATCGTTCCCGTTTCCTGGATGCCGATGTCATTGATGAATTAGGGGATTATTATCTGCGCCATGTGGGGATCTATGCCTATCGGGCAGGCTTTATCAAGCAATATGTCAATATGTCACCTTCAGGATTGGAGCAAATCGAGTCTCTGGAGCAATTGCGCGTGTTATGGCACGGGGAAAAAATCCACGTAGATATAGCATTACATACCCCACCTGTGGGTATCGACACCCCGGAGGATTTGCAACGTTTATTACAGGATCCCAATTTTAATAACGTGACACGTTTCTGATAAAGGAGAAAGAATATGTCGACAGTGGTCATTACCGGGGCGAACAGGGGCATAGGCCTTGAGTTTGTTAAGCAATATCTGGCCCAGGGGCATGATGTTTACGCCCTGTGCCGCAATGCCTGTGACGAATTACACCAATCAGGGGCTATCGTTATCGATCATGTGGATGTGGGTAATCCTGAAACATTACCCGCTAGCCTTGCCAAGCTGGACAAATTACACATTGATATTCTGATCAACAATGCTGGTGTCCTTGCCAATGAAAGCATTGATGATTATGCCCCCCATACCATAGAATATCAGTTCAGAGTCAATGCTATGGGGCCTTTGCTGGTGACACAGATCCTGAAACCGCAATTAACCAAAGGCAGTAAGGTTGCATTGATCACCAGTCGCATGGGATCTATGCAGGATAATACATCCGGGGGATATTACGGCTACCGTATGTCAAAGGCCGCGTTGAATATGGCAGGGGTGTCGTTGGCCCATGACCTGAAGGATAGCGGTATAGCGGTGGCGTTACTGCATCCAGGTTATGTGCAAACCGAGATGGTGAAATTTGCAGGGGATATCAGCGCCGCTGATGCCGTTACCAGACTGATTGCATGCATATCCCGGTTAACACTGGCAAACACGGGCACGTTTTGGCATGGTAATGGTGAGGTATTACCCTGGTAAAGTGAACCGGCATGAAAAAAGAAAAAATGGTGATGTCCTGGTCTTATGAGGTAGTAGGGTGAATAGTAAAACGTTTAATAAAGTACAACTTGGTTTTTTTCCCACGCCAGTGGTTGAGCTTAACAATTTAAGCAAAATACTGGCCGGCCCACAAATCTTTATGAAGCGAGACGATCTCAGTGGTTTGGCTCTGGGTGGCAATAAAACCCGCAAACTTGAATATATCCTGGCTGACGCTCTGACCAAGGGCTGTGACACTATAGTGACAGCAGGAGCAGCTCAGTCCAACCATTGCCGTCAAACAGCTGCTGCTGCGGCTAAGCTGGGTCTGGAATGCCATCTGGTTTTAGGGGGACAAAAACCACATAAATTCACCGGTAACTTGTTGCTCGACCATCTGTTTGGTGCACATATTCACTGGGCGGGCGACAACCGTAAGGGGGAAGATATTCCCCGGGTGTACAGCCAACTCAGTGACGAAGGAAAAAAGCCTTATGTCGTACCTTACGGTGGCTCGAATGAATTGGGCGCCATATCTTTCATTCACGCCGTGCAAGAATTAGAAGCGCAAACCAGTGGTCAGGCCTTTTCGCATATTGTCTTTGCATCCAGTTCCGGGGGCACCCATGCGGGTCTGGTCTTGGGTAAACAGCTTTATAGGCAGGATTATCAAATCGTGGGCATTAATATTGACAAGGATCAGGATGGTCAACCTGGTTACCGGCACACTCTGCTGACGTTAATCCAGCGAACCGCAGACGTAATGGGGATGGATAATGACGTCGCTAAGCAACAACTGGTATTACGGGATGATTATGTTGGTCAGGGCTATGGAGTAGTCGGAGATTTGGAAAGGGAAGCCATAGCATTAACCGCTAAACATGAGGGGATCTTGCTGGACCCCGTTTATACCGGGCGGGCTATGGGCGGTTTAATCGATATGATCCGCCAACAAACCTTCTCGCCCCAGGACAAGGTGTTGTTCTGGCACACTGGCGGTGCACCCGCTTTGTTTGCTTAGGCAATAAATGGGGGTGTTCATAATGCGCAAATTTATCGATTATGCTGTTTTTATCCGCTTATTACAGATTTTGTGCTGGTAAATACGTGATTGACACTCTATCGTTGTGGTCTTTTCTAGATTTGGGGTTAGTTATACATTGAAAGTGATATGGTTGTTATATACCTTGACAGCAAGTCTGGCCATTTTTTCACATTCGGTCTTGGCTGACGAGGTCGATGATTTTATAAACAATAGTCGGGCCAAAACCTTTGACTGTCCTCGCAGCAAGATACAAGGTGCACTAGACAGTCACCTGAGCCAACAGAACGTGCCCACAGAGCAATATGACCAATTGCGACTGATCAAATCCCATTTATTAATATGTGTTGGCCAATATGATGCCGCGCAGATTATTTTACTGCAATTGGTTAATGATATTGAGCAAGATAAAACCACTGCTGTTTACGCCGGGGCACTTTACCAGTTAGGTTTTATATTGGATGTACAAGAAGATCCTGAACGTTGTGGTTATTATCGCCAAGCCGAGTTATTGGCCAAGGACAAGTTTACTGATATTTATTTAAGCGCTCAGCTGGGTCAGATTACAGTTTGTAACAGCGATGATGCTGATATTAGCCTCAAACTAAGTAAACTTTTTGCATTACTTGAAACCTATCTATCCCAGGGTGATGTGGCTGCAATAGCCCATATTCATAATTATATTGGCTTGTTATACGGCGGTATAGGCCAAAATGTCCTGGCCGCAGAGCAGTATCTTAAGGCCTACAAAATGGGGTTGTCTGTATACGAGGAAAAAAATCAGATTGCGACTCTGATAAGCCTCAATAGTGCCAATATGGCTGCCGGGGATTTTAATTCGGCTAAAGACAGTATCGAAATGTTGCGTAAAGCCAACTTACAAGTTAATACGCCTCTGACAAATGTCTGGCTGCATTATGCTGAGAGTCGCTATTATTTTCGTTTGGGTGATTTTGAAGGTTTGCGTAACAGTCTATTGAAATTGCAACTATACCTGCCAAAAGTATCCCTAAACAGCATTAATAAAATAGTTGACATGTACTCTGTATCCTTGTGTATACATGATGCCAATAAAGCCTGTGCACAGGAATATCTGGATAAGCAACAAGAATTGTCTGACAATGCATTGGCGATAAATATGGGCAACCAAGATTATCTGGTGATTATTTTTAACAGCCATTTTTTGTTAGAAAATTATCAACAAGCCCAGGATATATTCAAAATCTACGCCGCACTGATGAGTCACAAAAGTTACCAACAGCAGGGATCCGGCAGGGTGCTGGGTGTCGCTAATTTACATAATGAAATCACGTTTTTGGAAAACAAACTCATCTCGGAAAAGCAGCAACGGTATCAGTCCGTCTTTATTGTCAGTATCGGCTTTATTGTATTTTTAGTACTGGTCTACTTGTTTATAGTGAAACGTTATATTTCCACTGCCAGTCAGGATCCTGTGACGGGCTTGTCTAATGAACAAACCTTGTTAGCACAGCTAAAACGTGTACCTGGGGCGAAAAAGGGGCGCACAAATGCCCTGGCATTATGCGATGTAAGCAATTTTAGTCGCATAAATCATCCATTTGGTTCTGTGCCTGGTGATCTGGCCCTGAAGAAAGTGGCTAACTGCCTTCGCAAAATCACTCGGGACGATGACATAGTGGGACGTATTGGCGCGCAACAATTTATTGTCTGTTTAAAAGGTATTGATGACATTCTGGCCAAGGAATTTTTTGATCGTATCCAGGATGCGTTACAGGAAAGTGTTTTTCAAACTGATCAGGGTCAAAGGTTCAATATTGAATCCAATATGAGTATCTATATGACAATGGAACGTTTTCACGATCTTGATGAGGTGCTATCTGACATGAGACACTCCCTGGATATCAGCCGTAAACAGCAAAGAAGTCATGATGAAGCTAAAACTTAATGATACACCTCAGGGTATAGCAAGCTGTTTTGCGGTTATGTCATCGCTTAGTCCGACATTTACCCGGCAGCAATTTGAGCAGCAAGTCTTAGGGCAACCGCGCCAGGAGTATCCGCTATTGTCTGACAGCCAAGATGATGAAGTGCTGGGGGGCGGGTTTTGTGATCGCCAGTAAGTTAGCATGGGGCAAACATTTGTACGTTGACGATCTGGTTACCGCCCCACTGCGTCGCTTCACAGGGGTAGGCAGTCAGATGCTTCAGTGGTTAACTGACTACGGTGCAAAGCAGCAATGTATCCAGTTGCATCTGGACTCAGGCGTGCAACCCTTCGCCGCGCATAGGTTTTATCTGCGTGCTGGGTTTCACATTAGTAGTCATCATTTTGCCCTGGATTTACCCGACGCCTTATCATGAAATTACTGTTACCACTGAAATATTATGATGATGCCGGCAGGGTCAAACCCTCCGGGGCGTTATTGTGTTGCCTATTGTTTATGTGTCGCACATATTTGGTATCGGTTGCTTCATTATCTTACCGAGAGGACAGTAGCGGATTATTAGCGCTGTTCTATCCCCATCAAGGGTATTTTTACGCCGGTTTAGCCTTTGCCGTACCTGCCGTACTGGTGGTTTTACTGGTGAGTTTTCGGGAGAAGCTTTTTAATAGTCGCGCTGTGGCTCTATTTACCCTTATCACCCCACTACTACTTATGGGGCTGTTGCTGGACCTGGGGTTTCATATGCTACTGGCCAATCAGCAAAGATGGCAATTTTCATGGATAATTGCCATCACATTAATACTTGATTTTCTCTGTCTGTACTTCGTGAGCCGTGACAAACATTTAACTTTAATGGTAAAAGACTGGGTCAAAAGCAGTTAACATTTGTGGACTCAACACACCGGAAAAATATTATTGCAGGTTATTGGTTACGGCCTGTTCGAAATAATTTTTGACACTGATGTGGCTGTCGTTGACCAAACGTTGATAACAAATTCCGGCGAAAGCATAGGCATTGCCAGCATACTCGATGACGACATAAGGGGCGTCACTTTGAGATTCGTTGTAATTCCAATTTCCGCCCACTTTATAGCGAAAAATTTCTCCTACATAAGCACCGTAAATATTACAGATAGTAAATACCGCACTATCTTCCAAAGCCTGGTCTTTATATTTTTCCAGCCAGCTTAAAATAACATCATCAACTTGATCTAAACTTTGCTCGGTGCCATCGAGTGTGACAGCAAATTCTTGTTGAGTGGTTTCGATGGCATTTTGTGCGCTGTCTATCATTAATTGGGTGAGTTCTTCATTGGTCATCCGCATATTTAGTTCCAGTTTTAGGTATAGCTTATTGTTACGTTTATTCGTTCAGTTGTCGATGAACAATAAACTGTTCATATAACAGAGCAGAGCCCGGGCCACAGGAGTCAGGTTTAGGTTTGACAATATAAAAGATCAACGGTCGAAAACTGTTTCCGGCAATAGATAAACGGGTCAAAGAACCGTCCGCTATTAACGGTGCTACGGTAAATTCCGGCAACCAGCAAAAGCCAATTTTATGTTTGAGCAGATCAATGGCCGTGCTGAAGCTGCTGACAGTCCAGCGTTGTTCGGATTTCAACCAACCCTGTTTTTCATCGGGAGTGGGGGAGGTATCTTTGATCACAATTTGCAAATGTTGTTGCAGCTCATTGGGGTCGATGGGCGAGACCAGGGATGCCAGTTCGTGTTGGGGGTGACATACTGGGTAAAACATACTTTCAGCTAGGGGTTCTCCCAAGTGCCCTTTGGGCACGACTGGCGTGATCACTAAATCCGCCCACCCTTGCAAAACTGCTTCTTCAGTGCCGGTCAGTACCGTATCGATAATTTTTAGTCTGCTGCCACGACAATCGGGGAAAAAACCCTTTAACGGCGGATAGAGCAACTGATTAGGATAAGCTAAATCTACCGCCAGGGTGATCTCCGGCTCCCAATCCTGATTAATGTTATCAGCCAGTTCCTCTAAATCTTGCACGTTTTGGGTCAAATAACGAGAGCGGCGCAACATCACTTCTCCCGCTGGGGTTAAAAACGCTTTGCGCCCCTTTACGGCTAACAACTTGACATTAAGTTGGTCCTGCAATTTGGCTACCGCATGATTTAACGATGACTGGCTTTTATTCAATTTTTGCGCAGCATGAGCATAACCGCCAAAGTCCACTACGGCTTGTAATATTCGCCATTGTTCTATGGTGGTTTTAGCTCGATACATGGTATTTTCTAATTTTTCGAAACAATAGTACTATGCTAGTGCCAGTCGCATGCAAAAACAATGCTCTGATCTCAAATCATTGCCTTGGCGTATAATGTAATTGTTACCCTAATCAGTATTTGGAGCCCATGACATACTTTTTTACCTTACCCCTGACGGCTTTTATTGCCTTAAGCGTGCTGACACTGCTGGTTTATCTGAATTTTTTGCCCCCGGGTATAGAGATGTTAAATGCCCTGCAGGTCAGTTTTGGTGATTATTTATACTGGATGATAGGGCTAATCATCCTGCTCGAATCCATCGTTTATGTGGGCTTTTATTTCCCTGGGCAATTTTTTGCTGTGGCACTGGTGGTGATGGCTAAACCCCAATGGGATGACATAGTGTTGCTTACTGTTGCTATGGTGGTTGCAGCGACGTTGGGCAGTGCTGTCAATTATAGCCTTGGCCGCAAGTTAACCGGCGTAAAACCCAACATGGCTAACCCTAAAATAAGCTTGAAACCACTGTTGCTGGCGATGATCCATATTAATTCCTTGGCCTTTTTTATGTTTTTCCAGGGAGCTAATAGAGGTTCCTGGCGAGTTATTGCCTGGGCTGGGCTATTGAATATGCCCTATTATTTACTGTTGATCCTGGCCACATCGCTGCTGAGCGAGCAGGTTATGTTAGTGGCAGAAAACACCTGGCTGTTACTGATCATCATTGGTTTGTGGTTAGCCGTGGCCCTGTATTTGGATAATAAAAAAAGCAGGGCGCTCGCTCAGGGCTGAGGATTGATCAAGCCTGGGTTGTGGCCAGAGCCAGGCGCTGCGCTTTTTCGATGATCTTATTGATCACCCGTGCCGCCGCCACAAAACCAAAGGTAGCCGTGACGGCCACCGAGGCACCAAAACCTGTATTGCAATCCAATTTTACGCTCCCTTGTGAGGGCGATTTACTCTTGCATACCGAGCCGTCCGGCTGGGGATAACGCAGTTGTTCGGTTGAATAAACACATTCCACGGCAAAGCGACGTTTCACATTGCTGGTGAAGTGGTATTCCTTGCGTAATATATAGCGTAGTTTGGCAGCTAAAGGATCCTGCTGGGTCTTACTTAAATCTGCCACTGCGACCTGAGTAGGATCCACTTGTCCCCCAGCCCCGCCTATGGTGATGATGGGTATTTTATTACGTTTGCAAAAAGCGATCATCGAAGCCTTGGCTTTAACACTGTCGGTGGCGTCAACGACATAAGCCATAGTGGAATTGAGCATGTGTGCGACATTATCAGGGGTGACAAAGTCCTCGACCCCTTCAACTTCACATTTGGGATTGATGTCTAATATCCGCTGGCGCATAGCATCTACTTTGGCTTCACCAACAGTGCTTTGCAATGCGTGGATCTGGCGATTGGTATTGGTCACGCAGATATCATCTAGGTCAATCAGGGTTAGTTTACCAACGGCGCTTCTGGCCAGCGCCTCGGCCACCCACGAACCAACCCCCCCTATCCCGACTATGCATACATGAGATTGACGCAGTAGTTCAGTTTCTGTTATGCCATAGAGGCGTTGGGTACCGGAGAAGCGCTGTGCAAATTGACTCATAAGATCACAAAGGTTACTAATAATAAAGGCAGTATTATATCAACCTTTAACAGGGAAAAATCAAAATAATGGAAAAATACGATGTGGTGATCATAGGTGCGGGTATCTTAGGTGCAGCCACCGCCTGGCAGTTATTGCAGCAATATCCAAGTAAGCGCGTATTAGTGGTAGAAAAAGAATCCTCTGGGGCGGTACATCAAACTGGACGCAATTCAGGGGTGATCCACGGTGGTGTGTATTATCAGCCTGGCAGTTTAAAAGCTACTTACTGCCGTGAGGGCTTGCAGGCCACTATAGCGTTTTGTCAGCAATATGGGCTGCCTTTTCGACAATGCGGGAAACTATTGGTGGCTACCAATAGCCTGGAGCTTGAGCGCATGCATAGTTTGTATTTACGCTGTCAACTCAATCAGCTTGACCCACAATTTTTAAGCCAAAAACAGCTTAAAAAAATTGAGCCCAATATTCGTGGTATAGGTGCGATTAAAGTCCCCGAAAGTGGCATAGTGGACTATGCCAGCATAACTCGCACTATGCTCGGTGAATTTCAACGTTTGGGAGGCAAGGTGGCTTATGGGCAAACGGTTACAAGGCTGCAAGAACGAGCCGGCTGTGTACATATCAAAACGAGGACTCTGTCCCTTACCTGCCAGCAATTAATCAGCTGCGCCGGACTGATGTCCGATCGGATGATTAAATTACAGGGCCTTACTACAGATTTTCAGATCATTGCTTTTCGCGGTGAATACTTTCAGCTGGCAAAGAGGTTGCAGGATGTGGTGCAACACCTGATTTACCCTATTCCCGATCCAGCCTTACCTTTTTTGGGGATACACCTAACCCCCATGATTGGAGGCGAGATAACAGTAGGGCCAAATGCAGTATTGGCTCTAGCCCGGGAAAATTATAGCAAATTGGCCATCAATCCACGGGATCTGATCGATATGCTGGGATTCAGTGGCTTTTGGTTTTTACTTCACAAACAGCGTTCCAGCGCTTTACTGGAGCTGAAAAACTCTCTGTTTAAAGGTCAGTACCTAGCGTTAGTGCAAAAATATTGCCCTGACATAGCTAAAAGTGATTTGATACCTCATCCAACGGGGATAAGAGCTCAAGCCGTATCAACCGAGGGTGAACTTATTCACGACTTCAAGTTTGTGCAAACCCCTCATAGCTTACATGTAGCGAATGCACCGTCCCCCGCAGCGACGTCAGCCATTCCTATCGCCAAACATATAATCGATAAGGTGCGCCCTGAACTAAACTAATAATTCGAATCTTTTAGACAAATTTTTGCAATTTTCATTATCCTAATAAGATGTTTTCATCTGTTGATTAAATAACAGGAGAACATTATGGGTTTGTTAGTAGAGGGAAAATGGCAAGATAAATGGTACGACACCAAAAGCAGTGAGGGCAAATTTGAGCGCCAGGCTTCGAAATTTCGCAATACCGTAAGCGATGAACCCGGTGCGCAGTTTCCCGCGCAAAGTGGGCGTTATCATTTATATGTTTCTCTGGCTTGTCCCTGGGCGCACCGTACTTTAATTTTTCGTCAGCTAAAAGGCTTAAACGAACATATCGACGTATCAGTGGTTTCACCGGATATGCTGGAAAATGGCTGGGAGTTCACCCCTGCTTTTGGCGCCACAGGGGATAAATTATATAACAGCCAATACCTACATCAACTCTACACTCGAGCCGAAAAGACCATCACCAGCCGTGTCACCGTGCCGATGTTATGGGACAAGCATCAACAAACCATCGTTAATAACGAATCTGCCGACATCATTCGCATATTTAACCACAGCTTCAACCGGCTCACCGGCAACGAACTGGATTTTTATCCCCCGCCCCTAAGAGCAATAATTGATGATATCAATGAGTGGGTGTATCACAGCATAAACAACGGCGTATACAAAGCTGGGTTTGCCACCACTCAACATGCCTATGAAGACGCGGTACAAATTTTGTTTCAAGCCCTGGATAAAATTGAAACGCGCCTTAGCCAACAGCGCTATCTGGTTGGAGACGTTATCACTGAGGCTGATTGGCGACTGTTTACGACCTTAGTCAGGTTTGATGCTGTCTACGTGGGACATTTTAAATGCAACCTTAAACGTATTGCCGATTATACCAATCTGTGCGGATATTTACGTGAGCTATATCAGGTGCCGGGTGTGGCTGATACGGTCAATTTCGAGCATATCAAGCGCCATTATTATTACAGTCATACTATGATAAATCCCACTGGGGTCGTTCCTGTGGGCCCTGAACTTGACTTAACCCTGGATCATAAACGGAATAAATTTTGAAAAATAATAGACAGATAACTAAGGTTGTTAGTGGCCAGAACACCAGTGATGGTGCTGGCGTCAAACTAAAACGGATTATAGGCCAAGGGGCATTACCCAGACTTGATCCTTTTTTAATGTTGGATGAATTTGGTTCTGACCAGCCTGAGGATTACCTGGGGGGCTTCCCCGAACATCCCCACAGAGGTTTTCAAACCGTGACCTATATGCTGGCAGGCAAAATGCAGCACACCGATTCAAGGGGGAATGTGGGCATGATCCAAAGCGGTGGTTTGCAATGGATGAATGCCGGCAAGGGGATCATACATGGCGAGATGCCCCTGCAAACGCAGGGGCTTATGCGCGGGTTTCAGTTATGGCTAAATTTACCCGCTTCGCAAAAGATGTCTGATCCTTCCTATCAGGACATTCCCCCGGCAGATATACCCGTGCTAGAAGTCAATCCAGGTTTACAGGTTAAAGTGTTGGCAGGAACCTATGGGGATATCTCAGGGCCTGTTAAAACCCAGGCAGTTAAGCCCTTATTTGTGGATATCCTATTTCACAGCACCCAAACAACCGCTGTGCCGCTGGAACAGGGGAGCACGGCCTTTGTTTATTGTTACCAGGGAAGTGTGAACATAGGTGAGCATCAGCTTGTTCAAGGGCAGTTAGGCGTGTTATCTGATGGTGAGCTGGTTGAGCTGGCTGGTCAGACTGACTCTTGCTGTATTTTGGTGTCCGCCCAGCCCATTAACGAGCCCATAGTCCAATACGGTCCTTTTGTGATGAACACCCAGCAGGAAATTGAACAGGCCTTAAAGGATTACCAAAGTGGCACGTTGGCATAAAAAGGGAGAAATGCGAGCGATTTAATGAACTAACATGCTTTGTATATTGAATTACAGTGGAGGCTTCAATACTATTGGCGTACCAAAAATAATAACGATACGTAATAGCGATCGTAAAAAAGGATAGTTTAATGAAACCTGTTGTTTTAGCCGGTGGTAGTGGTAGTCGCTTATGGCCTAAATCTCGTGCAGCCTTGCCCAAGCAATTTTTGCGTTTAACCTCAAATTTAACGATGTTGCAAGAAACGGTTGCTAGGCTAAATGGTATTGTGATTGACCCGCCCATTGTGATTTGTAACGAATCACATCGTTTTTTAGTGGCTGAACAGCTTCGGCAACAGAATATTCACCACGGTGGTATTCTGCTTGAACCTATGGGCCGCAACACGGCCCCGGCAATCGCCTTAGCAGCTCTGCAGGCTCGATTAAAGGGTGAGGATCCTACGTTATTGGTATTGGCCGCAGATCATCTTATTAACGACGTGCCTGCTTTTCACCAAGCTATAGCTGAAGCAGAAAAACTGGCTGAACAAGGCAAGCTTGTCACCTTTGGTATAGTGCCTGACAGTGCACATATCGGTTATGGCTATATTCGCCGAGGCGATGTTGTTACCAGTGGCACTAAGGGTTTTGATGTGGCGGAGTTTGTGGAAAAACCTGATTTGGCAAAAGCTCAACAATATGTGGAGTCGGGCGACTATTACTGGAACAGTGGTATGTTTTTGTTCAAAGCCAGCCGTTATCTTCAGGAGCTGGAAAAATACGCTCCTGAAATGCTGGATATTTGCAAACGGGCCATTGCCAGTGAAACACCAGATTTAGAGTTTGTGCGGGTTGATGCCGATATATTTTCTGGTTGCCCTGATGACTCCATCGACTATGCCGTAATGGAAAAGACCGATGCCGCTGCCGTGGTTCCCCTGGATGCTGGCTGGAGTGATGTAGGCAGTTGGACGTCCTTATGGGATACGGCAACCGACAAAGATGAAAACAACAATGTCATTATTGGTGATGCCATATTGGATGGGGTAAGCAATAGTTATATTAACTCTGAACAGCGCTTGATTTCAGTGGTTGGCCTGGACGATGTGGTCGTGGTGGAAACCAAAGATGCGGTGTTAGTTGCTCATAAAGACAAAGTGCAAAACATTAAAAATGTGGTGAATCGCTTAAAAGCTGAAAAACGCCCAGAATTCGAATTTCACCGCGAGGTATTTCGGCCTTGGGGAAGTTATGACTCGATTGATAACGGTGAGCGTTTCCAGGTTAAACGTATTACGGTTAAACCCGGCGAGAAATTATCTGTACAGATGCATCACCATCGCGCCGAACATTGGATAGTCGTGGCCGGTACAGCCAAGGTTACCAATGGCGAACAGACCTTATTGTTGTGTGAAAATCAATCTACTTATATTCCGGTAGGCGTCATTCATGCTCTTGAAAACCCCGGGAAAATTCTTCTTGAACTGATTGAGGTTCAATCAGGCACTTACTTGGGCGAAGACGACATAGTGCGTTTCTCTGATCGCTATGGCCGTGTTGAAACAAAATAATCTTTAGCTGCAAGGAAATAATGAGATGAAGATAACCTGTTTTAAAGCCTACGACATTCGTGGCAAGCTGGTTGAACAATTAGATGAAACCGTGGCTTACCGTATAGGCCGTGCGTTTGCTGAATACTTTTCAGCCAAAACTGTGGTGGTAGGCGGCGATGTGCGTTTGACTTCAGCCCCGTTAAAACTGGCACTGACGGCGGGTCTGATTGATGGCGGTAGTCAGGTCACTGATCTGGGTATGACCGGCACGGAAGAGATTTATTTTGCCACCAAACATCTTGGGGTGGACGGAGGTATTGAAGTCACAGCTAGCCATAATCCCATAGATTATAATGGGATGAAACTAGTCAAAGCGGACTCTAAACCGGTTAGCGGTGATACCGGCCTGTTTGCCATTCGCAGTCTGGCTGAAACCTACAGCGACGATCTGGTCAGTCAAAGACTGGCTGCTTATACCCAAACCGCTATCACAGATAATGAATTTATCCTCGGTCATGCCAGTGTGAGTATTGATAAACTAAGCGCGAGCGGTTTGTATCAACAATCGTCAGTGATGGGTGCTTACGTAGAGCATATGTTGTCTTACGTGGATTGTAAGCGTTTGACACCCCTGAAGTTGGTGGTGAATGCGGGTAACGGCGCAGCGGGTGAAGCCCTGGATGCCATAGAAAAAGGGCTGCATAAACTCAATGTGCCAATCGAGTTTATAAAAATCCACCATCAACCTGATGGTGATTTTCCTAATGGCATTCCTAACCCCTTGTTGCCCGAGAGTCGGGCGGATACCGCTAATGCTGTACTTGAGCATCAAGCCAACATGGGGATTGCCTGGGACGGGGACTTTGACCGCTGTTTTTTGTTTGACGAAAAAGGTCAGTTTGTCGAAGGTTATTATATAGTGGGTTTGCTGGCCCAGGCATTTTTAGATAAAGATCCCGGGGCAAAAATTATCTTTGATCCCAGGGTGTACTGGAATACTCAAGATATAATCAAATCTGCTGGTGGCGTACCGATTAAAAGCAAAACCGGGCACGCTTTCATCAAGGAGCGTATGCGTGCCGAAGATGCTGTTTATGGCGGTGAAATGAGTGCTCATCACTATTTCAGGGACTTTGCCTATTGTGATTCAGGCATGATCCCCTGGTTGCTGGTAGCGGAGTTGTTATGTGTACAAGGTAAACCCTTATCGCAAATGGTGTCCCAGCGTATTGCCGCTTTTCCGTCTTCCGGGGAAATTAACAGTAAGCTAAAAGATGCAGATGCAGCTATCGAAGCCGTTCTTGGTGCTTATCAGGATGGGGCTGAATTAGTAGATTATACTGACGGCATTGGCGTGGAGTTTAGTGATTGGCGCTTTAATTTACGTAAATCTAATACTGAACCTGTGGTGCGACTCAATGTTGAGTCCAGGGGAGATATCCCTTTGATGGAAGCTAAAACTAAAGCGTTATTAACTATACTTAAAAAGTATTAAAAATCCCCAACTAAATAACACTTGTTAGTAAATTTCAAGTAAAAAAATAGCGCCAATAGGCGCTATTTTTTTATTCACAAAAAAGATTACTTATCGATTTTGCTATAATCTCTTTGTGCTTCACCTGTGTATAACTGGCGAGGACGGCCAATTTTTTGACCGGGTTGGCTAAGCATTTCATGCCAATGGGAGATCCAACCGACTGTTCTTGCCAAGGCAAAGATACAGGTAAACATATTGGTCGGAATACCGATTGCTTTTAACACAATACCAGAATAGAAATCGACATTAGGGAACAATTTCTTCTCGGCAAAGTAGGGGTCACTTAATGCGATCCTTTCTAATTCCATGGCGACATTGAGTAAAGGATCATCGATATTCAGTTCCGCCAATACTTCGTGGCAACTTTCACGCATAACCGTGGCTCGTGGATCGAAGTTTTTATAAACTCGATGGCCGAAGCCCATTAAGCGGAAGGGATCATCTTTATCTTTAGCTCGGTCAATAAACTCAGGAATGCGATCCACTGAGCCTATTTCTTGCAACATATTCAGGCAGGCTTCATTGGCACCGCCATGAGCGGGTCCCCACAAAGAAGCTACGCCAGCAGCAATACAGGCATAAGGATTGGCTCCTGATGAACCCGCTAAACGTACCGTAGAGGTTGACGCGTTTTGCTCATGATCCGCATGTAAGATGAAAATACGATCAACGGCTCGTGCTACCACTGGACTGACTTTATAATCTTCCGCTGGCACGGAAAACATCATATTCAGAAAGTTTTCTGCGTAAGTAAGATCGTTACGAGGGTAAACAAATGGCTGGCCAATGTTATATTTGTAACACATAGCCACCAGAGTAGGCATTTTCGCCACTAAGCGATAAGCACTGCGTAAACGCTGTTCTGGATCACTGATATCTAAGTCGTCATGATAGAAAGAGGCCATGGCACCAACAGTGCCACAAAGCATGGCCATGGGATGGGCATCACGTCTAAATCCACGAAATAAGTTGTTGACCTGATCATGTACCAGAGTGTGGCGTGTGATGGTCTCTTTAAAATCCTGATATTCTTCAGTGTTAGGCGTTTTGTCGTGTAATAGCATATAACAGACTTCAATATAGTCCGCGTCTCGGGCTAACTCTTCGATAGAGTAGCCGCGGTGCAACAATATGCCCTTCGCTCCATCAATATAAGTGATGGATGATTCACATGATGCTGTGGCCATAAAGCCTGGGTCGTAAGTGAAATATCCGTTGGCACCCAATGTTCGAATATCGATAACATCATGCCCTGCAGTACCAGATAAAATGGGTAATTCCAGTTCCTTGTCACCTGCTTTTAAAGTGGCTTTTTTGTCCGCCATGTATTGCTCTCCTCAGAACGTTCTGTTTGCGATAAACCGAATGATATGATGATTATCGGGGTAATTTGGCGGTATTTGTACTTATATTGTCTGAATAAGTCAATTTAAAACCATTTATGTTTAATAATTATTCACTTCAATTCATGGCGAAATGTACTTTGGTTATTGTCAAATATTTTTATGTAAATGCAAGCTGTTAATATCGAACAATAATTGTATTTAGGCGCTTCGCTGGATATACTGCTAGCCGTCGTCTGAGACTTGTAAACAGGCGTAATTATAGCAACATATAGTTTACAATCTGGTAACAATCCAGTTTGCAAAACACATGTTCTTTAAGCGATTGTTAGCGAGCAACACGTTAACAAACAATGACTAGACAACCTACGGGTATAGCAGGCATCAATACGTGAAAAAACAGAGACCAGTTAATTTACAACTTAATACGATCAGTTTCCCCCCTGCAGCAATTACTTCAATCCTACATCGCGTAACAGGCGTGGCAATGTTTTTTGCGCTGCTGTTTGTGATCTGGGCATGGGCAGAATCTGTATCCTCTCCTGACGGTTTTGCCATGGTGCAAGATCAAATGTCAGGCATCCTAGGCAAGATAATCGCTATCGGTTCTATTTCTGCATTGACCTATCACATTCTAGGTGGCTTGCGTCACATGGTAATGGATATGGGATATTGGGAAGAACTAGAATCTGGTAACACCAGTGCCAAAGCCATTATCATCCTGTGGATAATATTAACCATCGTGGTAGGAGTTCTATTATGGTAACTAACCAGGCTAGTTTGAAACGTGATGGTGTGCAGGATTACGTCACCGTCCGCGCAACCGCACTCATTATGACTGCTTTTTCTTTTTATATGCTGTGGTACTTCATAAGCACACCTGTGGTGACTTTTGAAAATTGGCAGGGCTTATTTTCTTCCTTGGCTATGAAAGTGTTCACTTTTGCCGCCCTGGTATCTATCATGTTGCATATCCGTATCGGTATGTGGCAAGTATTGACTGATTATGTCAAAGCGTCCGGGCTACGTGCCTTAATACAGTTTGTTATCAATCTAACGGCTTTCGTTTACGTCGCTGTGGGTTTGTTTGTTTTGTGGGGTCTATAGATGGGAATTCCAGTTCACGAGTTTGACGCAGTAGTCATCGGAGCAGGCGGCGCAGGTATGCGTGCGGCCTTGCAAATTTCAGAGTCGGGCAAATCTTGTGCCTTACTGTCAAAAGTATTTCCAACCCGTTCACACACCGTTTCTGCCCAAGGCGGCATTACTGTTGCGTTAGGTAATTCCCATGAAGACAACTGGGAATGGCACATGTATGACACCGTTAAAGGGTCTGATTACATAGGTGACCAGGACGCTATCGAGTATATGTGTAATACCGGCCCAGAAGCCATTATCGAAATGGAGAATATGGGATTACCCTTCTCACGTTTTGAAGATGGCACAATCTACCAACGTCCCTTTGGTGGCCAATCCCAAAATTTCGGCGGCGAGCAAGGTGCACGTACTGCAGCAGCAGCAGACAGAACCGGCCACGCTTTATTGCATTTGTTATATCAGCAAAACGTCAAGAATAAAACCAAAGTATTTAGCGAGTGGTATGCACTGGATTTGGTGAAAAACGAAGACGGTGATGTAGTGGGTACCACTGCCATTGATATCGAAAGCGGTGAAGTCGTTTTCTTCAAAGCCAAAGCTGTTGTACTTGCTACTGGTGGTGCAGGGCGTATTTACGCTTCCACCACTAATGCACACATCAATACCGGTGACGGTGTTGGCATGGCAATCCGTGCTGGCGTGCCCATGCAAGATATGGAAATGTGGCAATTTCATCCAACCGGTATTGCCGGTGCCGGTACCTTGGTAACCGAAGGTTGTCGTGGTGAGGGTGGTTACTTATTGAATAAAGACGGCGAGCGTTTTATGGAACGTTATGCGCCTAATGCCAAAGACTTGGCTGGACGTGATGTGGTCGCTCGCTCGATGATGACCGAAATTCGCGAAGGTCGCGGCTTTGATGGGCCTTTGGGACCGCACTTAAAACTCAAGCTTGATCACCTGGGTAAAGACGTTCTTGAATCACGTTTACCAGGTATTCTTGAGTTGTCTCGTACATTTGCCCACGTTGATCCGGTTAAAGATCCTATTCCGGTTATACCCACTTGTCATTATATGATGGGCGGTATTCCCACTAACGTTGACGGTCAGGCATTAGATATTGATCCTGAAGGTAATATTAAACCTATCCAGGGATTATTTGCCTGTGGTGAAATTGCCTGTGTATCCGTACACGGAGCTAACCGCCTAGGCGGTAACTCACTGCTTGATTTGGTGGTGTTTGGTCGTGCGACGGGGCTGCATCTTGGCAAAGCCATAGATACAATCGATAGTGCCGAACCCACTCAAGAAAACATAGATGCAGCGCTTGCCCGTTTCAATCGCTGGGAAAGTTCTGAAGTAGGTAAAGGTGAAGACCCGGTACAAATCAAGAAAGATTTACAACAGTGTATGCAGCTGAACTTCTCGGTATTCCGTGAGGGGGCATCCATGGCTGAAGGTCTTAAGGAACTCGGTGCAATCCGTGAGCGCCTCAAACATGCCCGTCTGGATGACAAGAGCAGCGATTTCAACACTATGCGCATTGAGTGCTTAGAATTAGATAACCTTATGGAAACGGCTTACAGCACAGCTGTTGCAGCTAATTTCCGTACCGAAAGTCGTGGTGCTCATAGTCGTTTTGATTTCCCAGACAGGGATGATGCAAATTGGTTGTGTCATTCGGTTTACTTGCCACAAGGCGATGTCATGCTTAAACGGGAAGTCAATATGTCACCAAAACTACGTGAAGCTTTTCCACCTAAAGCTAGAACTTACTAAGTGGAGTTAGACAAATGCAATTAACTTTTTCTATTTATCGTTACAACCCTGACGTAGACAATGCTCCACGTATGCAGGAATACAAACTCGAAGTTGAAGAAGGCCAGGATATGATGGTACTTGATGCCTTGATATCCTTAAAAGAGCGGGATCCTACTTTGTCTTTCCGTCGCTCATGTCGCGAGGGCGTATGTGGCTCTGACGGCGTGAACATGAATGGCAAAAATGGCTTAGCGTGTATCACTCCACTATCATCTCTGGGCAAAAAGACAATCGTAGTTCGGCCTCTGCCCGGCTTGCCAGTGGTACGTGATTTAGTGGTGGACATGAGCCAATTTTATACTCAGTATGAAAAAATCAAGCCGTTTTTGATCAATGATGATAATCAACCCCCTGCGCGGGAATTTTTACAATCCCCCGAGGAGCGTGAAAAATTAGACGGTTTGTATGAGTGTATATTATGCGCCTGTTGCTCTTCCTCTTGCCCGTCTTTCTGGTGGAATCCAGACAAGTTCATCGGCCCAGCAGGATTGTTACATGCTTATCGTTTTCTGGCTGACAGTCGTGACACGGCTACAGAAGCTCGTTTAAGTGAATTGGATGATGCTTTCAGTGTATTCCGTTGTCATGGGATCATGAATTGCGTAAGTGTGTGTCCCAAGGGTCTTAACCCGACTAAAGCTATTGGCAAGATTAAGTCAATGCTATTACAACGGGCTGTTTAGTTTTAAATTCTGTCACTTAAGTTTACACAATGATAATGTCTAAATAGTCATCCTAGATGGGTGGCTATTTTTTAGTGAATAAAAATGGTTGGCAAGTGCGAACCGTTAAAGGGCGTGTGCATCAGCACATAATTGTGAGTCTTAATCCAAATCAAGGGACAACAATGCAACAAAGCGCGATGAAAGCATGGTGGGACTCTTCTCACATGGCTGGTGGTAACGCTGCTTATGTCGAAGAATTATACGAAGCATATCTAGACGACGGAAAAAGCGTATCTGACGAATGGCGTGCTATTTTCGACCAATTACCTAAAGTTGATGGTGTAGAACTTGAGTCAAATCACAGTGACATACGCAATCAATTTAGAGAATTAGCCGCGTTAGGACCCATAGCTCGAACGGGAACCGGAGATAAAAGTGCGGTAAGTTCCGGAGACGAAAAGCAAGTCAAAGTATTACAACTGATTAATGCCTACCGGTTTCGTGGTCATCAGCATGCGAATCTGGATCCTCTTGAGTTGTGGAAGCAGCCCAGGGTAAGAGATTTAGAGTTATCGCACCATTCTTTATCCGAAGACGATTTTGATTCCGTGTACAATGTCGGCTCTTATGCTATTGGTCAAGATAGTATGAAATTGGGCGAGCTTTTTAAATCGTTGAATCATACCTATTGTGGTTCAATCGGCACTGAATATATGCATATCACTGACACCGAGCAAAAACGTTGGTTACAACAACGTATTGAATCCGTGCAGGCTCAACCGAAAATTGAGCGAGATAATAAAATTTCGATCCTCAAAGGTCTGATTGCCGCAGATGGTATGGAAAAATACCTGGGCGCGAAATTCCCTGGTGCCAAACGTTTCTCTCTTGAGGGCGGCGATGCATTAGTACCTATGCTCAAAGGTTTGATTAGCCACGCCGGTGTCTGCGGAACCAAAGAAGTGGTGGTGGGTATGGCTCACCGTGGTCGAATAAACATATTGGTCAATGTACTTGGCAAGAACCCATCTGTGTTATTCGATGAATTCTCGGGTAAACACGATGACAGTCTGGGTGCCGGTGATGTTAAATATCATGCGGGTTACTCATCTGATTTTGCTACTCCAGGGGGTAATTTGCACCTGGCGTTGGCATTTAACCCATCCCATTTAGAAATAGTTAACCCGGTCGTCATTGGTTCAGTACGGGCCCGACTCGATCGCAGAAACTGTAGCGATGGCTCACTGGTATTACCCATCACTATCCATGGTGATGCGGCTATAGCCGGGCAGGGCGTGGTGCAAGAAACGTTCAATATGTCTCAAGCACGAGGCTTTAAAGTCGGTGGTACGGTGCGTATCGTAATCAACAACCAAGTTGGTTTTACCACGTCTAAAATTGAAGATGCCCGTTCGACTCAATATTGCACCGATATTGCGAAAATGGTGCAAGCACCTATATTTCACGTTAATTCAGATGATCCTGAAGCGGTGATGTTTGTTACTAAATTGGCCCTAGATTACCGCAACAAGTTTAAACGTGATGTGGTCATTGACCTGGTTTGTTACCGTCGTCATGGGCACAACGAGGCCGATGAGCCTAGCGTAACTCAGCCGTTAATGTACAAAAAAATTAAAAAACATCCGGTAGCACGCCAAATTTATGCAGAGCAGTTGTTGGCTGAAGGGTCGATAGAGGCTCACGAAATTGAAAAGTTGATGGCAGATTACCGAGCAGCCTTAGATCACGGTGCATGCGTTGTGGATGAGTGGCGACCTATGACCGAGCATTCGGTGGATTGGACTCCTTATTTAGGACACGCCTGGGATGTACCTTATGATAATGACATCAGTGTGGACAAAATACGCCAATTGGGTCAGAAATTATGCAGCTTCCCAGAAAGAGTTAAGCTGCAATCTCGGGTAGCCAAAATCTATCAAGACCGTACTGCCATGATGGAAGGTGAGAAACCTCTGGATTGGGGGATGGCTGAAAATCTTGCCTACGCCTCCATAGTTGATCGTGGCCTGGATATTCGCATGACAGGTCAAGACTCTGGCCGGGGAACGTTTTTCCACCGTCATGCCGTGCTTCATAGCCAAACAGACGGTGAAGCTTACATGCCCCTGGCGCATTTGCATGAAGAGCAAGGCACCATGGAGATATTCGACTCAGTGTTATCGGAAGCCGCCGTATTGGCCTTCGAATTTGGTTATGCTACCGCAGAGCCCGGTACCCTAACTATATGGGAAGCCCAGTTTGGCGATTTTGCTAACGGTGCCCAGGTAGTGATCGATCAGTTCTTGAGTTCAGGTGAAGCCAAGTGGGGCCGTTTTTGTGGGCTGACCATGATGTTACCTCATGGTTACGAAGGACAGGGGCCAGAACATAGCTCGGCCCGTCTGGAACGTTTCTTACAAATGTGTGCTGATCATAATTGGCAAGTCTGTGTACCTTCAACACCGGCGCAAGTATTTAACATGTTGCGTCGTCAGGCTATTCGCCCCATGCGCAAGCCATTGATTGTTATGTCACCTAAGTCCTTGCTGCGTCATCCTCTGGCCGTTTCCAGTCTGGAAGAATTGGCGTCCGGTGTGTTTCAAAATGTTATAGATGAAATCGACGACATTGACCCGGCTAAAGTCAAACGTGTAGTCATGTGTTCCGGTAAAGTTTATTACGACTTACTTGACCAACGACGCAAGAATGAGCAGCAGGATGTGGCTATTGTGCGTATTGAACAGTTATACCCTTTCCCACACGGCGAAATGGCACCCATAGTGAGCAAACTTGAGCATGTAACCGATTGGGTCTGGTGTCAGGAAGAACCGCAAAACCAGGGCGCCTGGTATTGTAGTCAACATCATTTTTACACGGCGATACCTCAGGGTGCAAAATTGACTTACGCTGGGCGTAATGCGTCTGCATCACCAGCGGTCGGCTATATATCTGTTCACAACCAACAGCAAAAAGACTTGGTTGATGATGCATTAACAATTAAGTAAGGAACCAGTATGACAATAGAAATAAAAGTACCGGTATTGCCAGAATCAGTGGCTGATGCATCCATCGCCACCTGGCATGTGAAAGTGGGTGAACAGGTGACTCGCGACCAAAATTTGGTTGATATAGAAACTGACAAAGTGGTACTCGAAGTCGTAGCACCAGCCGATGGTGTGCTTAGTGAAATTCTCGACGCTGAAGGTGTAACGGTTCTTGGTGAGCAGATTATCGCCAAATTTGAAGAAGGAACCGGAGCGGCACAATCGACAACACAAAGTGCTTCCCCAGCAGAACAAAAATCCAGTCAGAAAGGTGAGTCAGTGGAGATTAAAGTACCGGTATTGCCCGAATCCGTGGCAGATGCAACTATAGCAACCTGGCATGTTCAACCAGGCGAGACGATTTCTCGTGATCAAAATCTGGTTGATATTGAAACAGATAAAGTGGTACTTGAAGTAGTGGCCCCTGCAGATGGTACCCTGAGCGAAATCCTCGCTCAGGAAGGTGAAACCGTATTGGGTGAACAAGTTATTGCTAATTTCACCGCTGGTGCGGTTGTGGCTGCAGCGCCTCAAGCCGCTAGCCCTCAAGCCGCTATCCCGGAAGAGGCTGTTACTGATGAAAATGACGCACTTAGTCCTTCTGTAAGACGTTTATTGGCGGAAAAAGGTCTGGATGTATCTAAAATCAAGGGCACAGGTAAAGGCGGTAGAGTCACCAAAGAAGATGTTGAAAAATCACTCAGCGCTCCTAGCACACCTACTGCTGCTAAAGCGCCAGCCCCTGAAAAATCGGTACCAAGCCTGGCTGGTGAACGTACGGAAAAACGCGTGCCGATGACGCGTTTGCGTAAAACCATCGCCACGCGTCTGTTAGAGGCTAAAAACTCGACGGCCATGTTGACGACTTTTAACGAAGTGAATATGAAGCCCATCATGGACTTGCGTAAGCAGTATCAGGAAAGCTTTGAGAAGCGTCACGGTATTCGTCTGGGCTTTATGTCTTTTTATGTTAAAGCCGTCACCGAAGCATTAAAACGTTTTCCTGAAGTCAATGCATCGCTTGACGGGGACGACATCTGTTATCACAACTATTTTGATATCTCCATTGCGGTATCCACTCCCCGGGGGCTGGTAACACCTATCCTGCGTGATTGCGATACGCTGGGCATGGCGGGTATTGAAAGCGGTATTAAAGGACTTGCTCTTAAAGGCCGGGACGGCAAATTGACTATGGGAGATATGCAAGGCGGTAATTTCACTATTACCAATGGCGGCGTATTTGGCTCTCTCTTGTCTACCCCAATCATTAACCTGCCACAAAGCGCTATCTTGGGTATGCATAAAATCCAGGATCGACCTATGGCAGTTAACGGCAAAGTGGAAATTTTGCCAATGATGTATTTAGCACTTTCTTATGATCACAGAATAATAGACGGTAAAGAGTCGGTTAGTTTTCTGGTTACGATCAAAGAAATGTTAGAAGATCCAACCCGTCTTTTACTAGACGTTTAATCGGGTCAAGATAGGTGAATTAACTCATTCACCTATCGTCTCGCCGCTGTTGTATCTATAATGTCGGCTACCAAAATCAAGCTGCCTAAGGCAGCTTTTGTCTTAAATAAAACGGATAGAAAACCATGAATTTGCATGAATATCAGGGTAAAAAGTTATTCGCCGAATACGGTTTGCCTGTATCTGAAGGATTTGCTGTGGAAACCCCACAAGCAGCAGTTGAAGCAGCAGATCGCATTGGCGGTACTGAATGGGTCGTAAAATGTCAGGTTCACGCCGGCGGACGTGGTAAAGCGGGCGGTGTGAAACTGGTTAAAACCAAAGACGAAATTAAACAGTTCGCACAACACTGGTTAGGCAAAAATTTAGTTACCTTTCAAACAGATGCAGCGGGTCAACCCGTAGGCAAAATACTGGTTGAAAGTTGTACCGATATCGCCCGTGAATTGTATTTGGGTGCGGTTGTCGACCGCGCTTCTCGTCGTGTGGTATTTATGGCTTCCACCGAAGGTGGAGTTGAAATTGAAACAGTTGCTGAAGAAACGCCTGAGAAAATTCTTAAGGCCGCGATCGATCCCCTTGTCGGTGGTCAACCTTACCAGGCCCGTGAAATGGCTTTCAAGCTGGGTCTTAAAGGCGTGCAAATTAAACAGTTCACCCAAATCTTTATGGGTTTGGCGAAAATGTTTGAAGAAAAAGACATCGCCCTAATCGAAGTTAATCCTTTGGTTATTACCACTGACGGTAATCTTCACTGTCTTGATGCTAAAGTTGCTGTCGACTCTAACGCTATTTATCGTCAAGGTAAATTGCAGGATATGCACGATCCATCTCAAGAAGATGCCCGTGAAGCGCAAGCAGCGAAGTGGGAACTAAACTACGTTGCCCTTGATGGCAACATCGGTTGTATGGTTAACGGCGCCGGCTTGGCAATGGGTACCATGGATATCGTTAACTTAAACGGTGGCAAACCTGCTAACTTCCTGGATGTTGGTGGCGGTGCAACTAAAGAGCGCGTAGCCGAAGCATTTAAAATCATCCTTTCTGACTCTAATGTAAAAGCAGTATTGGTCAATATATTTGGCGGTATCGTGCGTTGTGACATGATAGCAGAAGGCATTATTGGCGCGGTTAAAGAAGTCGGTGTTACGATCCCTGTTGTTGTGCGTTTAGAAGGTACAAACGCAGAACTTGGTCGTGAAGTGCTGGCCAATTCAGGCCTAGACATCATCGCTGCTTCAAGTTTAACAGATGCAGCCAAACAAGTTGTTACAGCTGCCGGAGGTGCCGTATGAGCGTACTAATCGATAAAAACACCAAAGTTATCTGTCAAGGTTTCACTGGTGGACAAGGTACTTTTCACTCAGAACAAGCTATTGAATACGGTACGCAGATGGTTGGTGGTGTTACGCCTGGTAAAGGCGGCACAACTCACCTGGGTTTGCCTGTTTTTAACACAGTACGTGAAGCAGTAGAGAAAACGGGTGCTACGGCAACGGTTATCTATGTACCGGCTCCTTTTTGTAAAGACTCGATCATCGAAGCGGCTGATGCTGGTATCGAATTGATTGTCTGTATTACTGAAGGCATACCTACTTTGGATATGCTGTACGTAAAAGAATACGTCGACCGTAAAGGTGTACGTATGATCGGTCCTAACTGCCCAGGTGTTATCACCCCAGGTGAATGTAAGATTGGCATCATGCCTGGCCACATTCACAAGCCAGGTAAAGTGGGTATCGTTTCTCGTTCAGGTACCCTGACTTATGAAGCCGTTAAACAAACGACTGACGAAGGTTTTGGCCAATCCACTTGTGTTGGTATCGGTGGCGACCCTATCCCGGGTTCAAACTTCATCGATATCCTGCAAATGTTCCAGGACGATCCTAAGACTGAAGCTATCGTTATGATTGGCGAAATCGGTGGAACGGCTGAAGAAGAAGCGGCTGCTTACATCAAAGCTAACATTACCAAGCCTGTTGTTTCTTACATTGCCGGTGTAACTGCACCTGAAGGTAAGCGCATGGGTCATGCCGGTGCTATTATCTCTGGTGGTAAAGGTACAGCTGACGACAAATTTAAAGCATTGGAAGATGCCGGTGTTAAAACTGTTCGCTCTCTTGCTGAAATTGGTAAAGGCTTGCGCGAAATTACCGGTTGGTAATCTCGCTTAACGCTGATAGAAACCCGCTCTTATAGCGGGTTTTTTTATGTTCAAAAAATGGGGGGAGAATAGCTTATCGTGATTGTTAACCAAGCAGTCTTGCTAACCACTGATGGACTTGATGGCTGACTCTTCAGTGCCTCAATGGCGTGAATAAGCATGAGGAAAGGCAAGACGGTTGATACAGTAATTAATATCAATGCGTATTAATACGTACCCACTGAGAATACGTCCAGCGGTTTGAGCAAGGCGCCGTTATACAGGAATAGCTATTTTCTTTCAAAGAGCGATATCGCAGATAAAATACGCGAGTGCATTGCCTTTGTGCGAGTTTTAAATGGGCTTACTCTGCGTTGCCCGAATTCGAAAGAGCAACACTATTACTTCATTCAAGCGCCTTGATTAACCCCATGTCAATTCTCGCCCAGCGTCATTTACTAACACGGATTGTTATAACTAGCACATTGAAGTCACTCAATGGGTCGACGTGATGCAACCAGGAGAGAGGATGTAGATGGCATCGCCTGGCTCAAGCTCAACTGATAGATCCCGTTTGAAAGCTCGCGCAGATCCGACTTTTATCTGTCCTAATTCATGGCGTTTATATCTCCGATCATCGCCGAGAGTTCTGCTGTGAGGCTTTAATTTATCTATCCTATCCCAACGTCTCATTGTCGCCACCTTACGCTCAGTTTTGGTGGTTTTACTTCCTGTCAATAACCCCTGCCATTAGCCTTTCACCCTATAAATTTGGCCAGGTGAACGTCAATTCATCGTGCAGGATCTGGGTTTTAAAAAACCTCATTGTAGTTTGTGTTTTAGACTGAAATAAGTTGCATATTTCAAGTTTGTCATTAATTTTCATCGCTCTGTAATTCTATGAGCAGATAACGGTTATAGGCCTGTCGTAAATATAATTTATCAGTGTTAATAAAATCGGTCTAAAATTTGCAATATCAAGCTTACATGTAGCAAATTTTTACTGTGTGCTTCATAAAACAGAATAACGTTGAACCGTATATTTAAATGGCTAAGGAAATATAATGAGTGAAAATCAAGCAAGATTACAAGCAATAGCACACATTACTAATCGTGAACCAAAACAGGGCAAAATGCCTGAACCTTTGAGCAAAATATGGGCAAAGGACGTTTTTAATTTAGCGGCGATGGAAGAAGCATTGCCAAAAAAATCTTTTAAAGCAATGAAAAATACGGTTCAAACTGGTGCGCTACTTGATCCCGCGACCGCCGACGTGGTGGCTGCAGCGATGAAAGATTGGGCAATGTCTAAAGGTGTGAAATTCTTCTCTCATATATTCTACCCGATGACCAATATCACTGCTGAAAAGCACGATGGTTTTATTATTACCAATGCAGACGGCAATGCGATAACTGAGTTTACTGGTAGTTTGCTTATAAAAGGTGAACCTGATGGTTCGTCTTTCCCCAATGGTAGTTTGCGCATGACCAATGCCGCACGAGGATACACTGCCTGGGACCCTACTAGCCCCGCTTATATAATGCATACCGACAATGGCTCTACTTTGATGATCCCCAGCGTCTTTATGTCATGGACCGGGGAAGCTTTAGATAAAAAAATTCCGCTTTTGCGCTCAAACGCGGCCATGAATAAAGCGGGTGCAAAAGTATTGGCCTTAATGGGTGAAAAAGAAATCGCTCCTCTTAATTCGAGTTGTGGTGCAGAACAAGAATACTTTTTGATCGATGAACATTTCGCAGCGAGTCGCCCTGATTTATTGTTAGCCGGTAGAACGCTTTTTGGTGCATCACCTGCTAAGGGACAGGAATTTGACGATCATTATTTTGGTGTGATTCCGGCTCGTGTGCAGGTCTTTATGCAAGATTTTGAAGATAAATTGTACCACTTAGGCATTCCAGCCAAAACGCATCATAATGAAGTAGCACCGGGTCAATTTGAAATTGCACCCTATTTTGAAGCCGCTAATGTAGCTGCGGATCATCAACAGCTCTTAATGACCCTAATGAAAAGTACAGCCAAAGAGCACGGTTTTTTGTGTTTATTACATGAAAAGCCCTTTGCCGGGGTAAACGGCTCAGGTAAACATGTAAACTGGTCGGTCGGTAACTCGACACAAGGCAATCTATTAGATCCGGGTAGCACACCACATGATAATCTTAATTTTTTATTATTCTGTGGTGCTGTTATCCGAGGAGTCCATCTATATGGTCCATTATTAAGAGCGGTAATTGCGTCGGCCGCTAATGACCATCGACTTGGTGCTAATGAAGCGCCTCCGGCCATTTTGTCGGTTTATCTTGGCGAACAGCTTGAAAGCGTGTTTGAAGATATTAAAGCCGGAAAATTACTGGAAAAAGCCAAGGGTGGTTTGATGGATCTTGGCCTTTCCCAAATTTTGAAATTTGAACGGGATCCGGGGGATCGTAACCGTACTTCTCCCTTTGCTTTTACGGGTAATCGCTTTGAATTCCGTGCCGTAGGTTCTTCACAATCAGTCTCTGGGCCCTTGGTTGCGATGAATACTATGTTAGCTGACTCGCTTGACTGGGTAGCAGCTAAATTAGAGACAGCATTAGAAAGTAATGATCAAACCACAGCGGTCATTCTGGTCTTAAAAGAGTTGATGGAATTACATGGTAATGTGATCTTTGGCGGGGATGGCTATTCCTCACAATGGCATAAAGAGGCGGTTGAAGAGCGTGGCTTGAAAAATATTCCGACGTCTGCCCAAGCACTGCCTTATTTCAAAGATCAGGCCATTATTGATTTATTTCATCGAACTGGAGTCTTGACACCTAAAGAGCTTTTAAGCCGTTTTGAGGTGTATGCCGAACAATATATTTTGTCTATTGATGTAGAAGCTAAGTTGGTTAAAGACATTGCCCAAACCAAAATATACCCTGTCGCAGTGAAGTATATTGCAGAACTGTCTGCCACCAACGCTGGTTTGGCCGGATTAGGTATTGCTTTAGACAATGATAGTTTAGAGGCACTGGTGTCTTTGACTAATGCGATGATGAGGTCAATAAGCAAACTAAGCGCTGCCATCGAAGAACATGATTTTGCTTCAGTTGAAGATCATATGACATTCTGTGCGAATACCATTTGTCCATTGATGCTTGAAGTACGCACCTCAGCCGATTCCTTAGAGGGACTGGTGGCTGATGAATATTGGCCATTGCCTAAATATCAGGAAATGTTATTTATTAAATAAACCCACGATGATATATGCCCAACACCATGGGCATTGCACTTAGGCGGTAAAAGAACTCAGCCCTATGAGCCTAGACGTACTAAGTGCAACGTCGGTTACTGCAACGCGGTTACCGATAGCAAGGAGTGTGAGCAGCCAACAACGCTGCAGCACAAAGGGAGAAGGTATCCAACTGACTTCAAAATGCCGGTTCAGAGTTTAGGCGGGAATTCAGTCCAAGGCACAACACGGGGCAATGACATTCCCTTTTTAAGTGTTGTAACGCCGCACTGATTTTCTGCCTAAGTTCACTTCGTGCGGGGTTCATCTCCACAACGGCGTTACCCTCACTATTGCGTTATATGTATTGGATATAAAAAATCTATGGCATAACACACGCTTGGTATTTGACGATTTGAATTCCCGCTGATCTCTTCATCTTGAGGTCACTTGGGTATATATGAGGGCTATATTGGGGAACGTTGTTATTTTTAGATAACATCATCAGGGTTGTTGTTGGCTGGTATTAACGATCCTTTCGATGGGTAATATTTTTTAATATCAATAGTTAACTTTCTCTTTGTAGAGTGTTATTTGATATATCGAAATGTTCGTCCTGTTAATCAAATGTGGGTTATTTTCACTGAATACGTATGCAAGACGTTGAGTAATAACTCTTTCAGACTGTACTATCCCGCCCACTAAAAACAAAGTAATAACAATTGATTACAAGTTATTAACTAAAAGTCAGGTTTACACAACTGTCACCAAACAGGACACACATATGAAAACGTTCAAACCTAATCTCATCAAAGTTGCGCTGATATCAAGCGGCTTTGCGTTTGGTCTTTCGCCCATGGCATTCGCCCAGGAAGTCCCGGCAGATGCAGTTGGTGATGATACCGAAATTATCCAAGTTACCGGTATTCGTGGCTCATTGATGCGCGCGCAAGCTGTAAAAATGGATAACTCATCGATTGTTGAGGCGATTTCAGCTGAAGATATTGGGAAATTGCCTGATTCTTCTATCGCAGAATCCTTAGCGCGTTTGCCAGGTATGTCGGGTGAGCGGGTCGGTGGTCGTACTTCAGGGATTTCGATACGGGGCTTTAAAGAAGATTTCACCGGTACCTCATTAAATGGTCGTGAACTGATCGGCATCGGCGATAACCGCGGCGTAGAATATGATTTGTACCCGTCTGAAATTATGACCGGGGCGACTATCTATAAAACCGCTGAAGCGGGACTGATGGTGCAAGGTATCGGTGGTACGGTTGATTTACAAACCGTGCGGCCTTTACAAGCTCAAGAGACCCTAACGGTCAATGGTAATTATGAACTGGCTGGTCGTGGATCAGACAATCCTGAGTTTGATAACAAAGGCCACCGGTTGTCTTTGTCTTTTGTGGAAAAATTTGCTGACGATACCATTGGTCTGGCTGTGGCTCTTGCCAGTACTGAATCGCCTAACAACCAACGTAAGTATGGTGTGTGGGGCTATAATACCAATGATGACGGACAAATTACGCCCTCAGGCTTAGACAGTCAGGCCATCAGTACCGTATTAGAGCGTGACACCATTTCTGCGGTATTACAGTTTCAACCCAATGATAGCCTCAACATTATCGTGGATGCGCTGGATATCAGTTATTCCGACTCAGGTGTGATACGTGGCTTTATTGAACCGTTTTCCACGGGCACAATGACAGGAACGGGTACCAATACCTCGGGTACGCAAGTGGGTGTTAATCCGGTGCTCAGAACTGATCCGGCACAAAAAGACGGCGACTTACAAGTATTCGGCCTAAATGTTGAGTATCACGTAAATGACAGTTGGTCAGTGGAACTCGATGTGGCTAACAGCCAATCAACCAAACGTGATTTACGGGGTGAATCTTATGCGGGGTTGGGGCGCTCTGGTGCCCTTGATTCATCAGGATTTGGATCACGTACGTTCGAGATGAGCCAAGATGGTATCTTTTTTACTGATTCAAGTGGCTTAGATGCGTTTTCTGACCCCAGTGCTTTGCAACTAACCGGTCCACAAGAATGGGGGGGCGGTTTAGCGAATTTGGCTGACCAATTTACCAGTACAGAATTAACGGCCAATGGCGCGCCATACAGCTACCTCAATGCTCAGGATGGTTTCTTAAACTATGCAGATTTCAGCGAAGAGTTAACCACCTACAAATTTGAAGTGGTAGGCTTGCTTGACGGTGATGTGTTCACTAAAGTCACCGCGGGTGTAAACTACAGTGACCGTTATAAAGATAAAGAAAACAAAGGCTTCTTTGCTACGTCATCGTCTTATCCTTCTTCCACCACCATAGCGCAAGAATACCTCTATAACGGCCTGGCTGACCTAACCTGGGCTGGCTTGGGTCATGTAGTGGCTTATGATGGTTTTGCTCCTTATAAGGATGGTGAGTACACTTTGAATGATGCAGGTTTGCTTGAACCTGACCGTTTAGGGGATACCTATATAGTTGAAGAAGAAGTCACCACATTTTATGCAAAAGTAGATTTTTATACAGATCTGGGCGACTTCCCGGTTAAGGGGAATATTGGCTTGCAGTATATGCAAACAGACCAATCTTCATCAGGATTTACCGGTGTGGTCGGGGCTAACTTTTCGGTATGTGATGCCAACGGTGATCAGCAAATAGATGACAACTGCAGAACGTCCGTCAGCACCGACTACAGTCATGTGCTACCAAGCCTGAACGTCAGTGTGGAAGTGGCGGATAATAAATTTGTACGTTTTGCGGCGAATAAAACCATTAGCCGTGCCCGTATTGACCAAATGAAAGCATCCGGTTATGTCAAGTTTGACCAAAACATTGATCAGATTGCTATTCCCAATACCCAAACTGCAGTAGATGAGTACGGCTCTCCCTGGTCGAAATTTTCTGGCAACCCCTTACTTAAACCATTAGAAGCCAACAATTTTGACTTGTCCTTTGAAAATTACTTTGAAGATGAAGGTTATCTGTCTGCCGCACTCTTTTATAAAGATTTGGTTAATTGGACCCGTGACGGCAACCTACCGATTAACTTTCGTAACGATGAAACCAATGACGGCGCGGATTACTTTATTCCTGAATTCCATGATCGTATAGCGACAGAAGATGGCCTGTATGGTCCGCTGGACACGCCTTATTCAGCTGGTGATGTGATCACCCCGCCAGATTACGGCACCTTCTCGTACTTTGAAGATGGCCTAACCGGCACAGTTAAAGGCTTAGAGCTGACGGCAAACGTACCGTTGAATATGTTAGCCCAGGAGCTGGAAGGGTTTGGCATCGCGGCATCAGGTACCTTCATTGATGCACAATTGGATGATGGCACCGCCATTCCTGGTCAATCAGACCGCACTTACTCAGTGACCGCGTATTACGCCATGGCTGGTTTTGAAGTGCGGGTTGCAGGTACAGAGCGCTCTGAATACAGTACCTATCAACGGGGCGGATCGAATAAAATAGATACCGCCACCCGTAATGGTGTGACCTTGGTAGATGCACAAATCAGTTATGACTTTGAAGACTCTGATATGGACTACTTGCAAGGGTTGCGCGTGTCTTTACAAGGTACCAACCTGACGGATGTGGATGAAGAAACCGTTGATGGCAATGGCGTAGTGACCACGCGCCGTCAATTTGGCCCGACTTACATGGTCAGCTTTAACTATTCATTCTATTAAATAGTATAGATAGTAAATGGTATAGATAGGCCCTTTCAGCGTGATAGCTGATGGGGCCTTTTTACGTATTAGGGTGTACTTTTTATTTAATAGAATAGGTATGATAAGCAACATACGTTATCCAAAAGGTGATGAAAGATGGTCAGTCCGATACACAAAGTAGTGATTGCCGGAGGAGGAACCGCAGGCTGGATGACCGCTGCTCTATTGAGCAAGGTACTTAAGGGTCAGATTGACGTGCAGCTAGTTGAGTCCGAAGAGATAGGCATTATTGGCGTGGGTGAAGCTACCATTCCCCCCATTCATACCTTTAACAAGTACCTGGGGTTAGATGAAAAAGAGTTTTTAAGGGAAACCAAAGCCACCATCAAGCTGGGGATCAAGTTTGAGAACTGGCGGGTAAAAGGGGAGAGTTATTACCATACCTTTGGTGCCCCTGGTGCCAATATGGGCTTCTGCAGTTTTCAGCATTACTGGTTGCGGGCAAAACAGGCGGGGTTGCAAGCTTCTCTGTGGGATTTTGACCTGAATTACCTGTGCTGTGAACAACAAAAATTTAATAAAATAAACAGCAAAAGCCCTGTGTTTGACTTGCAGTATGCTTATCATTTTGATTCAGGCTTGTACGGTAAATATCTGCGAAAAGTGGCCGAAAAAGCCGGTGTAAAACGCATAGAAGGTAAGATAGAGCATGTGCAGCGTGACGGGCAGTCAGGTTTTATCAGCGCTTTACAACTGCAAAGCGGCCAGCAAATAGACGGCGATTTATTTATTGATTGCACCGGGCAACGGGGCTTGTTGATTAAACAGACCCTGGGCGTGGAGTTTGAAAGCTGGAATGAGTATTTACCGGCTGACAGTGCCTTGGCTGTACCCAGTGAGCGCTTTGAGCATACTTTACCCTACACTCGCAGCATCGCCCATGCAAATGGCTGGCAATGGCGTATTCCGCTTGCCCATCGCAACGGCAATGGTCTGGTTTATAGCTCTGCGTATTTATCAGATGACAGTGCCCATCAAACCTTGATGAATAACCTGGACAGCAAAGCGTTGGATGATCCCCGAAAAATCAGCTTTAAAACCGGTCGTACGGTTCAGCAATGGCATAAAAACGTGGTGGCCATAGGCTTGTCCAATGGTTTTTTAGAGCCATTGGAGTCCACCAGTATTCACCTGATCCAATCGGCGATTGTACGCTTATTGAAAATGTTTCCTAATGAAGGCATAAAACAGACTGTCATTGATTTGTACAACGAAGAGTCCAAGACGGAATTCGAAACAATCGCCGACTTCATTATCCTGCATTATCATCTCAATGATCGCCAGGACTCAGATTTCTGGCGGGATAGGCGAGACATGGCGATACCCAGTCGTTTACAACACAAGCTCGATCTCTTTAGGGAGTCGGGCGCCATATTCAACGATACACACGACATCTTTCGTGACGCATCCTGGCTGCAGGTCATGCTCGGCCAAGGTATTGAGCCAAAAGATTATCACCCTGCAGCCAAGGTATCCAGCGAGTCTGAGCTCCTGACGATTATGGATAAAATATTAGCCGCTAAACAACAACCGCTTAGCCAGATGCTATCCCATGATGAATTTTTAACCCGTTATTGTAAGGCTTAACATGACAAGCCCTTTTCGAATTGTGATCTTAGGCGGCGGTACAGCAGGCTGGATGGCGGCCAATATATTTGCCCATAAGTGGGCGAATAAAGCTGTGGATGTCATCTTAGTCGAGTCCCCCGATATTGGTATTGTGGGTGTAGGGGAGGGGTCAACACCCACCTTAAAACGCTTTTTTGACATGCTGAATATTCCGGACAGGGATTGGATGCCCCAATGCAACGCCACCTACAAAATGAATATCTCTTTTGCAGGATTCAGCCCGGCATCGGGTATTGAACGATACAGCCATCCGTTTATTTCGCAAATTGATACCTTCACCCAGCGCGCGTTTATGGTTAATAGCCGCACCCGGCGGTTGGGGCTCGATACACACACTACACCGGAAGACTTTTTGTTGAACGGCGTATTAGCCAAGCAACACAAAGGGCCGATTACGCCGCCCAACTTTCCGTTTGCCATTGAATACGGTTACCATTTTGACTCTCATCTGCTAGGGGGATTTCTACGCCAGCATGCTGTTTCCCTGGGCGTGACGCATATTCTAGGTAAAGTCGCGAATGTGCAACGCCACCTAAATGGCGATATCGCCATGCTCAATTGCACGGATGGCCGTGAAATCAGCGCTGATTTCTTTGTTGACTGCAGTGGTTTTGCCAGTGTGCTTATGCAAAAAACACTGGGTGTTAAATTCAACAGTTACAAAGATAACCTATTTAACGACTCAGCAGTGGTTGTGCCGACCCCTATTAGCGAACAGATTCCCGTTGAAACCACCTCAACCGCCCTCTCTGCCGGCTGGTGCTGGAAAATTCCCCTGACTAATCGCTTTGGTAACGGCTATGTGTATAGCTCAGATTTTATCGATGCAGATAGCGCCGAGCGGGAATTTAAGCAGCATTTGCAGCTAGATGATAGCCAAACATGCCGTCATTTATCCATGCAAGTGGGCGCCCTTGCAAAACAATGGCAAAACAACTGCCTGGGTGTGGGGTTATCCGCGGGTTTTATTGAGCCTCTGGAGGCGACCGCGCTGCACTTAACGCAAATATCCATTGAGCAATTTATTGTAGAGTTTGAAGAGGGTGAATTTACCAATCGTTTGCAAGATAAATACAACAGGGAAATGCATCATCGTTTGGAGCGAACCCGGGATTACATCGTCGCCCATTACAAATTAAATACCCGGGATGACAGCGAATATTGGCGAGCGAATCGCAACAATCCCCATTTATCCGAGTCCCTGCAACATATACTCGATGTGTGGTACAAGCGGGGCGATCTTGATGGTGAGATAAACCGTCAAAATTTAACCACTCACTTCAATGCTGTTTCCTGGAACTGTCTGTTATCAGGCTATGGTGCCTTCCCGGCGCTGGCGTCAAAACAACCAGGCAAAGGGGACCTATACCAGGAACAAAAAATCCAGCACTTTTTGCAAGGTTGTGCACTTAACTTTGCAGATCACAGTTTAAATTTATCACGGTAACCTAAGTGTGAGTTTTATTTTTTTAGGTTGTTTTTTTACACTTTTTTGATGGCGAAATTGACGGTGATTTTGTCGCTAACACCTACTTTTAGCCTGTCTGTCAACTGACAATTTTTACATTTAATTAACAGTGATGTATCTGTGGCTCCGGTTTGAGATACTCATTAAGCCTATTTAAGCGATTTTCACATCATATTTTTTTTTAATAATGGATAAACTTGCCGCTAAAACCTGTTAAAAAGTAGCTATTGTTGCTTTAATTCATTGTTCTCCAGTTTTATGTCTAATTTAATTATTCCCGTGTTAATAAATTGTTGAATACGTATGCAGTGCGTTGCGTTGATTGTTAGCGGAGCGTTAATATCGTTAACTGAAAACAACAAGGTGCACTTCGTTTCAAAAATCTAAGCGTTTACTTTGTGCCGCTTGATTGCCAAAAAGTTAGAAAGGAACGTTCGCTCAACGTAATAGGACACACATATGAAAATATTCACCCCTAATTTAATCACGGCGGCTTTATTGACCAGCGGTACCGCGCTTTTTACCAGCGCCGTAATGGCTCAACAAGCTGCGATAGAGGATGCGGCAAAGACAGAGGTCGAAACCCCTGACTCACAACAACTGGAACGTATCGAGGTGAGAGGATTCGCGACCAGTTTGATCCAATCACTTAATCAAAAGCGCTTCAGTGACACCGTCTCTGAGCAAATATCTGCCGACGATCTCGGCGGGTTGCCCGATGTATCAATGGCAGATGCGTTAACAAGGCTACCAGGCATTTCTGCTGTAAGAACGGGTGGGCAGGCTGCTGAAATCAATATTCGTGGTATGTCTGGCGATTTTGTTTTTTCAACCCTCAACGGGCGAGAGCAGGTGTCGACCAGTGGCTCACGCTCAATCGAGTTTGATCAATATCCGTCTGAGTTGATTTCTTCGGCTGCTGTGTACAAATCTTCAAAGGCGTCCCTTATTGAAGGCGGTGTAGCGGGCAGTGTGGAACTGCAAACCGCCAGCCCACTTAGTAATGATAAGCAACATACTTTCAATGTTAATGCTCGTGGAATGTTTAATGACAGGGCTGGTGAGGTGTCTGATGCCGAAGAGTTCGGTCATCGTCTTAGTATGTCCTATCAGGGCAAATATTTAGACGACACCCTAGGTGTTGCCCTTGGTTATGCCCGTTTATTTCAGCCTAGTGTATCAACTCAATTTATCGGGCTGGCTTACAACGCCACCAAAGATGTTAATAATGACGGTGATGAAGAATTTTTGGGCGAAGGCTTTGAGTTACAACACAAAGGCGGAAAAGAAACCCGCGATGGCTACATGGCTGCCATTGAATGGGCTCCTGTAGATACCTTCATCTTAAAGGCCGATGCGTTCTATTCCAAATTTGACTCTGAAGAATTCGCTCGGGGATTTCGGGTAAAACTAGGTGGCGCGTCAACTGCTGTTAGCAACCCGATCATTAACGATAACGCGGTTATCGGCGGTACGTTCAATCGCACTTCACAAAGCTTTACTCGTGTTGAGTTGGTCAATGATGACAACCAAGATTATGATGAGGTGGCAAGTTTTGGTATTAATGCAAACTGGCAAGCAACGGATAACCTGACCCTGGCCTTTGATATCTCTCAGTCCAGAGCAAAAAGTGATTTTCGCAATGGTCTGCTATGGGCATTAGTCGGTGAAGATGCCAATGCGGATGTGCCCGTATTTGATAGCGATATTTCCATTAATTATTTACTCCACGGACTCGACCTACCTGATGTGGGCTTTAGCCAGGCCGATGCTTTTACTGATTTAGACCGGGTAATGGTCAGCAAATATGGGATTTACCCATACGAAAACGAAGATGAGCTAAGTGCCTATCGCTTCGACATGACCTACCATATCGATGACAACGCCTTTTTATCGTCTATTGAATTTGGTCTGCGTTACTCAGACCGTGAATACAGTAATGATCGCTCGGTGTTTGAATACGGCAGTGATTCCAGCTTTTCAGCGCGTCAGCCGCCACTTCGCTTAACCTCAGATATGGTTGACGTAGTGAACTGGGAAGGCGATTTTAGCTACTTACCCAGTTATCTGTCTGTTGATCTAGATTCTGCGTTAAATGCCTGGTTTCCCGATGGCACCCCACAACCGGTAAAAACATGGGGCGCGGGTAACCCTGGCGTACTAAACGGACCAGGTGAGGGACCCAACACCGCCTGGACACTTCTTGAAAGCGGTAAGGTGTTTGAAAAAGTGCAAGCGGCTTACCTAATGGCCAACATAGACAGTGAATTTTTTGGACTGCCGGTAACGGGTAATGTTGGTGTGCGTATGGTAGAAACGGAGCAATCCTCAACCGTGCTGCAAGATGTCTCTGAGGATATTCTCGACCCTGAAACCGGGGAGGTCATCGATACCCGTGGTAACCCCGCCAATGGCGCGCAATACATCACCGATGATGCCGGTTTAGTCAATGATTTCTATCGTCCGGCGTTGTTAACCGATAAATACACAGATTATTTACCCTCTATCAATCTGAATTTTAAAATTACTGACAGCGAACAAATTCGTTTTGCCGCCGCTAAAGTACTGGGCCGGGCGCCGATCAATCGCCTGTTTGCTAATGCCACCGTACGGGTTGAGGATGTACAAGCGTTTCGCGATCAGGATACGGGCGAAATTGTACAATCAAAACCCACAGCAAAAATATCCGGTAGTGCCACTAATAGCCCCTATTTGCGCCCCTTTTATGCCGACCAATATGATATTTCTTACGAGAAATATTTCCAGGACACAGACGGTGCCTTTATTGCTGCGCTGTTTTACAAAGACATTAAGTCTTTTATCAATACCTTCAAAGAAGACCCCTTTGATTTTGCCGGAAATGGTTTTATCGTCCCCACTGAAATCTCAGTACTGGTAACGGATGAAGAAGGCGAGCCATTGTATAACGATGACGGTTCACGTTTGTCGATACAAGTGCCTACGGAAGACGGTGGCTATGAAACCGCAGTGAATAACGACAAGGGCGGCTATATTCGCGGTGTTGAATTGTCCTATACTCAAATCTATTCGTTTTTACCTGATATGTGGTCAGGTTTGGGCCTAAGCGCCAGCTACTCCTACACGGAAAGCGAAATCCAAACGCAAACTAACCTGGGCGGTGCGACGGTTGAGCAAACCTTACCGGGCTTGTCTGAAAACGTGGTGGCGGCAACGGTATTTTGGGAATACGAAGCATTTGAAACCCGTTTAAGTATGCGCTGGCGTGATGCTTTCGTATCAAAACAAGTTGCGGTAAACGAACAAGTGGTTAATTTTAATGCTGAAACTGTGCTCGATTATCAAGCCTCTTACAACATCAATGAAAATCTTGGGGTGTTGTTCCAAGTCAATAACCTGACTGATGAGCCAACGAAAAGTTATTTCGGCACGAAAGCCCAAACCGGCACTATTCAGTACTTTGGTCGCCAGATATTTTTCGGTGTCACCTATTCTTTGTAATAGGTCATCACACTTATTTATCCGTCTTGCCTATAGGCTGAGATGTTTTACATAATTTTTAATGGAGTATTAACGCATGTTAACTCGCACAAATCTGCTACCTTTGGTGGCCATATCCATAAGTTTACTGACTATAGTCGGTTGCGGTGGCTCGGGATCAGAACCGGGCACAACGTTACTGACATGTAGTGTGCCCAATGTACCCGATGCAACGGGCACAAGCTGCGTGGCACCTTTGCCCATTAGTTGCGCGGCGCCAACCGTCCCCGATGCCCTTAATGAGTCATGTGTGGTGGGCGCCGATCCTACCGCACCAGTGCCAATGGTAAGCCCAGAAGCAGACCAAGCCGTGCTGTATTTTAACCTCGCGGCCAAAGGTGCTGACAATTCCCCTTTTGATGAGACGTATACAGGCTATCGCCTTCATACGTGGAATAACGATAGTTGCGATGCTTATACCGATGCAGGCACTGATTGGGCAAATGGGCGAGAGCACACCGGAGTCGATCCAAACTATGGAGCCTACTGGGTATTAACCTTAAAGCCCGATTATGCAGGCACGGCTGAAGCCTGTGGTAACTTCATTATTCACGTAGGAACTGATGATGCAGGTAAAGAACTAGGTGGCGGTGATTTCAAAATGCCCTTGTCACAAGACAATCCTGACTTTGCCAGAATGAACTTTACCTTCTCTGGGGTGGCGTCTATTTTTGAATTTCCCATCGTGTCTTTAGGACTACAACCAGTCAAAATAGAAGGAGCAGCTGCCCATTGGTTAGATGCCAATACCTTGTTATGGGATATCGATCCTACTGTAGTCAGTCAGGTGAAATTACACTATTCAGCCAACGCTGATTTGAGCGTAGACATCGACACAGGTTTAAGCGGCACAGCGATTGAACTGCAAGAAGTCACATTAACCGACGAGCAAAAAGCCAGCGCACCACACTTAGCAACTATGCTGGCCTTTGCCGGCAACTGGAGCGTGGATGAGGCAAAAGACGTTTTGAAAACCCAGGCGGTGTTGGCCTCATATGATGTTGACGGTAAGCTAAACGGTGCGACCCAAATTCAAACGGCTAATGCCATTGATGCCCTTTATACCGCAGGTGAAAATGATGCAGATGAAGCCGTACTCGGCGTTGTTTATAGTGACGCGGGCATTGACGTTAATGTGTGGGCGCCGACTGCGCAAGCGGTAAGCCTAAAGCTATATAATGCTGCAAAAGCCGAAACGGCGAGTTATCCCATGACGCTTGATAGCACCAGTGGTGTGTGGCGCTATGAGGGCAGTGCCGAGTTAGACCGTCAGTTGTATCGCTTTGAGATAACAGCTTATCACCCTGTGACTATGGCCCTTGAAACCATGCTCACCACTGACCCTTATTCGCTGAGTTTGTCTACTAACAGTCGTTTTTCTCAATTTGTTAATTTACAAGATGAAGACTTAAAACCACAAGGCTGGGACACCCAAAATATTCCGACTATTACTCACCCTGAAGATGCGGTGATTTATGAAGGGCATATTCGTGATTTCAGTGTGCGTGATCAAAGTACCAGTGCCGAAAATCGTGGTAAGTACCTGGCATTTACTGAGCAAGACAGCCTGCCTAACCAGCATTTGGCCAAATTAGTTGAAAAAGGGTTAACCCATTTTCACATGTTACCCGCCAACGATATAGCAACAGTGAACGAAGACCCCACTCAAACGGTTGGTTTAAACAACACAGTTGCGGATCTATGTCGGCTAAACCGCACCGCAGCGGTGTGTGATGAGCAAAGCGGCAGTGCCACACTGCAATCGGTGTTTGATAGTTATGATGCTATTGCTGAGCCACAAAAAGCCCAGGCATTAACCGAGCAAATGCGTAATGATGATCGCTTTAATTGGGGCTACGACCCTTATCACTTTAATGTGCCAGAAGGCAGTTATGCTTCTGATGCCGATGGCGTAACCCGCATTAAAGAAATGCGTGCCATGAACCAGGCGTTGCATACTATGGGTTTACGGGTAGCGCTTGATGTAGTGTACAACCATACCAACGCATCAGGCTTAAACGGTAAATCGGTATTGGACAAAGTTGTGCCTGGTTACTATCACCGCTATGACACCACAAGCGGCGCTATTGTCCGTGAAACCTGCTGCGATGATTTAGAGCCACGTAACCGCATGATGGAAAAATTCATGGAGGACTCACTTATTATGTGGACCACACAGTATAAGTTTGACGCCTTTCGTTTTGACATTATGAGCCAGGCGACCAAAGACACTATGGTGCGCCTGGAAGAAGCCGTTAAAGCGGTTGACCCGGATAACTATTTTTACGGCGAAGGCTGGACAAAACAAGACAGAGGTTACGAACAAGCCACGCAAATTAATATGGCCGGTACGCAAATGGGTACCTTCAACGATCGTATTCGTGAAGCCGTGCGCCAAGGGCAAATTTTTAATACTGAGCCAAATGATGCTTCTTTGGCAGCTCAAGACAAAGTGAAGATGAGTCTGGCGGGTACCCTAACCAATTATATTCTTGAAGATTATAAAGGCACGGCCTCTGAAACCAGCAATTTAGGCGGCTATGCCATCGACCCTGCTGATATTATCAACTATGTGTCTAAGCATGATAACGAAACCCTGTGGGATCAACTGCAATATACCCTGCCAACCACTATGACCCTCGCCGAGCGAGTACGCGCCCAGAACATCGCAGCGACTATTCCATTAATGTCACAAGGGATCCCGTTTTTTCAATTAGGTGGTGACTTCTTGCGCTCTAAATCCATGGATCGTAATACCTATGATTCAGGCGACTGGTTTAATTACGTCGACTTCACCATGAGCAGCAACAACTGGCTGGTGGGCTTACCGTTAACCCAGGACAATGAGTCACGTTGGGCGGAAATGGCCAACTTTATTTATAGCCCTGAGCGCGGTGCCAGTATGAACGAAATTGAGTTTGCCTCTAATGTGTTTAACGAATTACTGCACATTCGTAGCTCATCATCTTTGTTCCGTCTCACCACAGGTGCTGACATTATAGACCGCATTGGTTTTCACAATATTGGCAAAGGTCAAACCCAAGGCTTGATTGTCATGAGCATTGATGATGGCACGGCCACGACAGATGAAAGCCCCAGAGCGGATATCGACCCTATGGTGGATGCCATTGTGGTTATCGTCAATAGCAGTAACAAAGAGCAAACCCACGGTATCGCTTCTGCACAAGGCTTTGAATTACATCAGGTATTGATGAATTCAGTGGATGCCAGTGTGCGGGGCGCAAGCTTTGCACCAGGGACAGGGGATAACGAAGGCAAAGGTATGTTTAGTGTACCTGCACTGACCACCGCGGTATTTGTTAAAGCTCAAATGGGTGCACAGGGGGTTGGCTTATCGGCTTACGCTACATCAGGTGCGCCAGATGTGGTGCCATTTGGTAGCACAGCAGTGTTTGTGCGTGGTGCGATGAATGGTTGGGGCGAAGTGGATGAAATGACCTATCAGGGTGATGGCGTATACGCGGCTATAATAAGCGTTGAGCCCGGTGACTATGAGTTTAAGGTGGCATCAGCAGATTGGTCTACAGTTGATTTTGGCGCCAATGGTGGCGAAGAAGTAGTGGTGCTCGGTGTGAATAAATCACTCACTGGCTCAGGGGCAAATATGCAGTTGTCTGTAAGCGAAGCCCGTGTACTTAAATTTACCTTAGATGCCAGTGATAAATCAGCGCCGGTACTGAATATCGATAACGAAGAGCCTTTCATTGGCACCACAGTCTATGTGCGCGGTGGCCTAAACGGTTGGGGTGAAAACGACCCTATGAGTTACGCGGTTGGCGGTCAGTATAGCCGCACTATCGAGGTCACAGCAGGCACGTATGAGTTTAAAATAGCCTCGGCAGACTGGTCAACCGTAGATTATGGCTCAGCAGACTCAGATGTAACCGTGATACTGGGGCAGAATAAAAATCTGGCCGTATCGGGTAGCAATATGAGCATTACCTTTGCCCAAGATGGCCAATATACCTTCTTATTTGATGCCGCCAATAAAGCGGCCCCCACCTTAGGGGTGTTCAATGCACAAATGTTTGGTGACACTGAGGTGTTTATCCGCGGCGCTATGAACGGCTGGGGAGAGGTGGATGCATTGACGTTTAATAACAATGGTTATTACTCAGTGGAAATAGCCATAGATGCCGGTAGCTATGAGTTCAAAGTGGCTTCAGCAGACTGGTCGTCAGTTGACCTGGGTGGCATAGGCGATGACACAGTAGTGTTATTGGATGATGAGAAAACACTGACGTCTGGTGGGGCTAACTTAAGCCTGGATATCACTAACAATGGCCTATACCGATTTACCGTGACAGGACCGGATCCGTCTGCGCCCACTATTAGTGTGAGTGAAGTTCTGCCCTAACAGATAAGCATACTTATTTGAAATTGGGCACTTGTTGGTGCCCTTGCCCAAAGCCGCCCATGTAGCCATGAGCGGTTTTTTTTTATTTCCCAGATAAAGTACTAGATGTAGACTCTATGGCGGCAGACCCATCGGATCACCTGGTATTATTCGATGTTAATTCACGGTGATCTGTGTATTTTAAAGTCACTTGGGTATAGATCCTGATATTCTAGATAGGGGGCTGAGCACCGAATTGCCGCCACGTTGCAATATATGAGTGTAGATTTGGGTGGTACGTAAATCAGCATGACCCAGTTGGTCTTGCACGGTGCGAATATCTGCCCCTGATTGCAACAGATGAGTCGCGAACGAATGGCGCAGCGTGTGAGGGCTAACATGTTTATCAATATTGGCAAGTTTGGCTGCTAATGAGATATTACGCTGAATTTGTTTTTCATTAATATGATGGCGACGATAGTATTTCGTTTCTGGATCAAGACTGAGTTTTGCTGCAGGAAATAAATATTGCCAGTTAATACTTTTATTGGCGACTTGATACTTTACACGCAGAGCATGTGGCATCCATACCCCCGCAAACCTGTCATCTTGTATATCTACAGCTAAATATTGTTTTACTTTGGTTATTTGCCTATGTAATGCCACGGTCAACTCATTTGCTAAGGTCACTACACGATGTTTACCCCCTTTACCATTGAAGATACGCAAGCAATGATAGTCAAAATCAATATCTTGTATTCTCAATCGTGTCGCTTCCATCAGGCGTAGGCCGCTGCCATAGAGCAGGCTGACCACTAAATGATATTCAGCAGAGGTTTTACACAGTAATCGTTGGACTTCTTCGATTGTAAGTACAACGGGCAACTTTTGCTGACGTTGGCTGCGCACAAAATTCAATTTCAAATCCAGAGGGCGCTCAATAATGGCCTTATACAAAAAACTTAAAGCATTAAGGGCACTAGCCTGTGTTTGGGCAGCGACATGCCTTTTGTTTACCAAATAACTCAAAAATAATTCCACGTCCTGATCGCCTAGCTGCGCAGGATGTTGGTTGTGATGGAAGTGAATATAACATTTTATCCAATGCAAATAGGTTTCTATGGTACGTTTGGCATAGCGTTTTTCTTGCATTGTTTCGATGATATGGTTCAAAAAAGGTGAGGTTGTCATGGCTCATCCAAGTTGATATTTATACTGTATGTATAGACAGTTCTACGGGGTTTGTCCAATAACAGCAAATCAGGGGGATTTTGGTGTGATTACCCAAGTATTTTTTGCACAATGCGGAGAAAACCGATATAAAAGATGCACATGAGAGTAGTATGAAAATATGCTCTGAATTATATTGGACAAAATAGAGTGTTTAAACACACCATTTTGTCGTTAACTAAATTGTTAGGCATCTAGGAGAAGTCTTGTTGGAATTGCCAGAGGAAGATTGGGTTCTCGTTAAAGGAAATTCAAAAGGTCACCCTTACTTCATGTCAGTTAATGATAGCCTTAAGCAGTTTTATGGTAAAAACGAATACCCAAGTTGCTTGATTGTTACGATTGAATTAGAGGATGTTCAGGGGCATAAGTTACCAACAGACAGCGAAGCTGAAGTGTTAAATGATATCGAAGATACTTTGATAAATATGCTTTCAGAAGTTACTTTGCCAATTTTAATTGGTCGGGAAACCTACTACGGAGAAAGGGAAATCCTTGTTTATTTTCCTGAGTTATCAGATTACAAACCCATAGTTGATTCTATTTCGCAAAAATTGAATAGTAGTCGCTGTGTTCATATTGAATTGCATGATGATCCAAAGTGGGAACAAGCGGTTCGATATTTAGGTCGTTTCAACAATGCCTAACAAAAACATCATGGTTGGAATTTTACTCGCTGAAAAAGCGCTCCTAAAATCCCCATATGTTAAGCGTTAGGTGAATCCTTGAT
>Ga0307489_10000056_pt1 | contig 54846 bp, 46 predicted proteins | sample SB12metaG_FD_202247 | JGI IMG/M metagenome (GOLD analysis project Ga0307489, IMG submission 202247) | Sea-ice brine microbial communities from Beaufort Sea near Barrow, Alaska, United States - SB 1.2 | ecosystem: Environmental > Aquatic > Marine > Coastal | place: USA: Alaska | collected... | reverse complement strand
GGTTGTTTTATAGCGTAAAAGTGAAAGGCATCAAATATTTGGGTATAATGCGATGCATCCCAAGAAATAATTAGCAATTTCAGGGGGATAAACGTTTACATTTATCTCTTTTTTTCTATTTTTACAGTCGCAACAACATGAACATTCACAATTACAATAACATATCAATGAAATATCAAACTAGAAAAAAGGCATTAGTTTTACTAGCAGATGGAACTATTTTTTACGGAAAATCTGTAGGTATTGAAGGTACTGCCACAGGTGAAATTTGCTTTAATACTGGTATGACTGGTTATCAAGAGATTTTTACAGATCCTTCTTACTTTGGCCAAATTATGGTATCTACGAATGCGCATATTGGAAATTATGGTGTTAATAATGCCGAAGTAGAATCTGATGGGATCAAGATTTCGGGTTTAGTTTGTAGAAATTTTAGTTTTACACACTCTAGGGTGGATGCTAATGGAAATCTAAAAGATTGGTTTGACAAACATAACATTGTTGCTATTTCTGATGTAGATACAAGAGCGCTTGTAGCATATATTAGAGATAATGGCGCTATGAACGCAATTATTTCTACAGAGGTCGATAACATAGATGCGTTAAAAAAGCAATTAACTTTGGTTCCTTCAATGGAAGGCTTAGAGTTGGCTTCAAAAGTATCCACTAAGGAGCCTTATTTTATAGGGAATGAAAATGCTTCAATAAAAATAGCAGCCTTAGATATTGGAATCAAAAAAAACATCCTAAGAAGTTTAATTAAAAGAGATGCGTATATAAAAGTGTTTCCTTACAATTCTAAATTTCAAGATTTGGAATCTTTTAATCCGGATGGATACTTTATTTCCAATGGTCCAGGAGATCCGGAACCCTTAATAGATGCTCAGGCATTAGCAAAAGAAATTATAAAAAGAAACCTTCCGCTGTTCGGTATCTGTTTAGGGCATCAAGTCATAGCTTTAGCAAATGGAATAGCGACGTATAAAATGCACAATGGGCATAGAGGAATAAATCATCCTGTTAAGAATTTAATAACTGGTAAGGGTGAAATTACATCTCAAAATCATGGTTTTGCGGTCAATAAAGAAGAAACAGAAAATAATGATGCTATAGAAATTACACATTTGCATTTAAATGATCATACGGTCGCTGGACTACAATTAAAAAATAAACCAATATTTTCGGTGCAGTACCATCCAGAAGCAAGTCCGGGTCCAAATGATTCAGAGTACCTGTTTGACCAGTTTATAGCGGTTATTAAGCAATATAAAAACGTTTCGTCGTCACTTAACGGTCATTAGTCGATACTCATAGATTCTCTAACATTATTGTAGTTATTTAATGAAAAATAAAAATTATATTTGTGTGTGGTTGAAAAATCACATTCTTTTTCATAGCAATTTTCCCACTCATTTATGAGTGGGTTTTTTTTTGATAATTTCAGCAAACGTTTTCGTAATTACTTTAAGTCAAACTATTAAATGTTTTATACATTTTGTAAATTAGCGACATAAAGGAAGTAATTTAATTAAATAAAATATACAATGAGTATTATTATAAGCGTTCACGCACGTCAAATTTTTGATTCAAGAGGAAATCCAACAGTAGAAGTAGATGTAACAACAGAAAACGGATTTTTAGGGAGAGCAGCGGTTCCTTCAGGAGCTTCTACAGGAGAGCACGAAGCAGTAGAATTGCGTGATGGCGGAAAAGCTTATATGGGTAAAGGTGTTTTAAAAGCAGTAGAGAATGTAAATAAAACAATTGCTGCAGAGTTATTGGGTGTTTCTGTTTTTGAGCAAAATACAATCGATCAATTAATGATAGATTTAGACGGAACTCCAAACAAATCTCAATTAGGGGCAAATGCTATTTTAGGGGTTTCTTTAGCGACTGCTAAAGCAGCAGCAAATGAGCTAGGAATGCCATTGTATAGATATATTGGTGGTGTTTCAGCGAATACTTTACCTGTACCAATGATGAATATTATTAATGGTGGATCGCATTCAGATGCTCCTATTGCATTTCAAGAGTTCATGGTTATGCCAGTAAAAGCGGAAACTTTTTCGCAAGCAATGCAAATGGGTTCTGAAATTTTTCATAATCTAAAGAAAGTATTGCACGATCGAAATTTATCTACCGCTGTTGGAGATGAAGGAGGTTTTGCACCCACTTTAAAAGGGACAGAAGACGCATTAGATACCATTGCATTGGCAGTAAAAAATGCAGGGTATACACTTGGTGATGATGTGATGATTGCTTTAGATTGTGCTGCTGCAGAATTTTATGTAGATGGAAACTACAATTATGCGAAGTTTGAAGGGGAGACTGGTAAAATACGATCGTCTAAAGAGCAAGCAGATTATTTAGCTGAATTAGCAGCTAACTACCCAATTATTTCTATTGAAGACGGTATGGATGAAAATGATTGGGAAGGATGGAAATATCTAACTGAAAAAATTGGAGATAAGGTGCAATTAGTTGGTGACGATTTATTTGTTACTAATGTAACACGCTTATCTAGAGGAATCGAAAACGGGATAGCGAATTCAATCTTAATTAAAGTAAATCAAATAGGTACGTTAACAGAGACGATTGCTGCTGTTAATATGGCTAAAAATGCTGGGTATACCTCTGTGATGTCTCATAGGTCTGGTGAAACAGAAGACAATACAATCGCCGATTTAGCAGTTGCTTTAAATTGCGGACAAATAAAAACAGGTTCTGCCTCTCGTTCAGACAGAATGGCCAAATACAACCAATTATTAAGAATTGAGGAAGAATTAGGAGCTGTTGCTTATTTTCCGAAAGAAAATGCTTTGAACGTCTAAATTATAGCGTTTATTTGATAAAAAAAAAGCCTCACAACTTCTGTTGTGAGGCTTTTTTTTATCAAATAAACGAATAAGTTCCCTTTATTTTAAAATATCAAAAATCTATACGAAGTAATTTTAGATTTCTTTAAAAATTGGTATCTTGTCAGCTTACGAAATAAACAAAAAACCATTATAAATGTCAGATATAGCTAAATTACAAATAGGAGAAAATTCGTATGAACTTCCTCTTGTTAAAGGAACAGAAAATGAGGTTGCCATAAATATTAAAACTTTAAGAAGTGCAACAAATGGAGTGATAACTATAGATCCCGGTTTTAAAAATTCAGGTTCTTGTGAAAGTGCTATTACCTTTTTAGATGGTGAAAAAGGAATTTTAAGATATCGCGGTTATGCTATTGAAGATTTAGCAGAAAAAGCTGGTTTTTTAGAAGTTACGTATGCTTTAATTTTTGGAGAGTTACCAACAAGAGAAGAATTAGAAAAATTCCATACAGATATAAAATCGAAGTCGGTTGTAGATGACGATGTGCGAAAAATTTTAGAGGCATTTCCAAGAACAGCCCATCCAATGGGAATTTTATCTTCATTAACAAGCGCACTTACCGCATTTAATCCGTCTTCTGTAAATGTAGATTCGAAGGAAGAAATGTACAATGCTATTGTAAAAATATTGGGTAAATTTCCAGTACTAGTTGCCTGGACTATGCGTAAAAAGTCAGGTTTACCCTTAAACTATGGTTCTAAATCTTTAGGTTATGTAGAAAACATTATGAAAATGATGTTTGAAGAGCCTAACGAAGAATATGTAGTAAATCCAATAATAAAAGACGCATTAGATAAATTATTGATTTTACATGCAGATCATGAACAAAACTGTTCTACTTCTACTGTAAGAATTGCGGGTTCATCTCACGCAGGTTTATTTGCCTCTCTGTCAGCAGGAATTTCGGCCCTTTGGGGACCATTGCATGGTGGAGCAAATCAAGCAGTTTTAGAAATGCTAGAAGCAATAAGAGCAGACGGTGGAGACACTAAAAAATACATGGCGAAAGCGAAAGACAAAAATGATCCTTTTAGATTAATGGGCTTTGGGCATAGAGTTTATAAAAACTTCGATCCAAGAGCGACCATAATTAAAAAGGCAGCAGATGAAGTTTTAAAAGATTTAGGTATCGAAGATCCAATATTAGAAATCGCAAGAGGATTAGAGCAAGAAGCATTAAATGATCCTTATTTTGTAGATAGAAAATTATATCCTAACGTAGATTTTTATTCAGGAATTATTTACAGAGCTATGGGGATTCCGGTAGAAATGTTTACGGTAATGTTTGCTTTAGGACGTTTACCTGGCTGGATTGCACAATGGAGAGAAATGCGTTTAAATAAAGAGCCAATAGGTAGACCTCGTCAGGTATATACAGGTGAAAATTTAAGGTCTTTTAAGATGATCGAAAAAAGATAAATTAAAATATTACATTTACTTAAACAAAAAGCTTCATATCTTATGAAGCTTTTTTTATCACTTATATATGTTAAAAATTAATATTAAAAACGAAACTTCTAAGCTAAAAGCTGTTGTTTTGGGAATCGCAAAAAATAATGGTCCAATACCAAGAGTAGAAGATTGTTACGATCCTAAAAGTATACAACACGTTTTGGCAGGTACTTACCCTAAAGAGTCGGATATGATGCATGAAATGGAGGAGGTTGCAGCGATTCTAGAAAAATATGATGTAGAAGTTTTTAGACCAAATATTATAGAAAACTACAATCAGATTTTTTCTAGAGACATTGCTTTTGCTATAGATGATAAATTAGTAAAAGCAAATATTTTACCAGATAGAGATCAAGAAATAGAAGCAATAAGCCATGTTCTTTCTAAAATTGATAAAAAAAACATCATAAATTTACCAGAGGAATGTCACGTAGAAGGTGGTGATGTGATGCCTTGGAACGATTATATTTTTGTTGGAACGTATTCTGGGGAAGACTATTCAGAGTATATTACAGCGCGCACAAATATAGATGCAGTGATTGCTTTGCAAGAATTGTTTCCAGCAAAAACTGTTAAATCATTTGAGTTAAGAAAGCACAATTCAGATCCTAAAGAAAATGCGTTGCATTTAGACTGCTGTTTTCAGCCAATAGGAAAAAATAAAGCCATACTTCATAAGAATGGTTTTTTGGTTGAGAAAGAATATGAATGGTTGTTGAATTTTTTCGGAAAGGAAAACGTTTTTGAAATAGACAAAGAGGAGATGTTTAGTATGAATAGTAATATTTTTTCTATCTCTGAAGATGTAATTATATCGGAAAAAAGTTTTGTACGTTTAAATACTTGGTTGCGTAAAAATGGTTTTACTGTAGAAGAAGTTGCGTATGCAGAAATAGCAAAGCAAGAAGGTTTATTGCGTTGTTCTACAATGCCATTGATCAGAGATTAAACTTTTAAATAAAAATATTCAGGTTTTTTAGTAGGGGTAAATTACTTCACAGTTCTTTTAAATGTAGTAGTAAGGTCATTTTTATTACCTATTAAAATTTTAATTATGAAAGTAACAAAACGAATGGTATTTAGTAATTACAGCTAGTTTTTCGTACGCTTAAGAATTAGACAAAGCATCAAAAATAGAAAAATAAGCTTATTATACTAAACGATTTAAAGAGGATGCAAGAATTAATTTGAAATCAAAATTTGAAGATATAAGGTTTTACAAAGAATAAAAGACCTGCGAAAAAAAATGTAGTACGTGAGATGAAAGTGCTCATAAAGTTTACAGAGAGGTAAAAAGAGATGCTTATGCTAAGCATGAAAAACATGGTGATGCTCACTGCAATACTGGATGTTATTAGAGGTTTTATCTAAGCTATTCCTATCACAGTAATCAGAATTATGAAACAAGAGCATACAGAAGGTCTTCTCCAACTAGTATAAATGTTAGAATTCTTAATATAAGGTCAGGTATGTTTTAAATGTATTTCTAAAAGGAAATGGTTTTTTAATAAAATACACCTTCTGTAATAATATGTTTCTATATTTGCGCCACAATTAAAAAACATGCAACAAACTACAAATACCATATTAATGATTCGTCCTATAAACTTTAGGAAGAATGAACAAACAGCAGTAAACAATTATTTTCAAGAAGATATTGCGCTAAAAAATGCTGAAATTAATAAACAAGCACAAGAAGAGTTTGATGGGTATGTTTTTAAGTTAAGAAGCTTTGGTGTGCAAGTTGTAGTTATTTCAGATACAGAAAAATTTGACACTCCAGACGCTATTTTTCCAAACAATTGGATTTCTTTTCATTCAGAAGGAATCGTTGGTTTATACCCAATGTTTGCCGAGAATAGGCGCTTAGAAAGACAAGATAATATTCTTAATGAACTAGAAAAAAGCGGATTTCTCATAGAAAACGTTGTTGATTATACTTCGGCAGAAGAAGAAGGTTTGTATTTAGAAGGTACAGGAAGTATTATTTTAGATAGAGTAAATAAAAAAGCGTTTTGTGCATTGTCTGCAAGGGCAGATGAAGACTTATTTATTGAATTTTGTGAAGATTTTGAATATACCCCAGTAATTTTTATTGCGAATCAAACTGTGGAAGGTAAAAGAGAAGCAATTTATCATACAAATGTTATGATGTGTGTTGCAGAAACCTTTGCGGTAATTTGCTTAGATACTATAGATGATAAATCTGAGAGAAAAAATGTGTTAAAACATTTAAAAGAGGATGGAAAGCAGATCATAGCTATTACAGAAGCTCAAATGCACAGTTTTGCAGGAAATATGTTACAAGTTCGTGGCGAAAATGATGAACTATTTCTAGTAATGAGCAAAACAGCCCACGATTCTTTAACACAAAGCCAAATTGGTAAGATTAACAATCACTGTAAAATTATTTCGAGTTCTTTAGAAACCATAGAAACTTGTGGCGGTGGAAGTGCACGTTGTATGATGGCAGAAGTTTTTCTGCCAAAAATTTAATGAGTAGAACGAATACATATAAAAAGTTCTCTTTATGTTTTTCTATATTAAAAAGTAGAAATTCTTAAAATACCATAAGGTGTAAGCTATCAAAAATAGTGTGCACCTTAAAGTTTAATTATTTTTCTAATGATACTATTGGTGTCTTTTAGTTGAATTTTTAGATAATAAATACCCGCTGAGAGTGCAGAAATATCAACTTCTTTTTGATTTTTTAATCGAGATATAAATACGCTTTCTCCAGCAGCATTATAAATCTCAATGGAATAAAAAGTACAGCTTGTTTTGATCCGTATTTTATCAATAATAGGATTTGGACTGATTTTTACAAGTGCTAACTCATTTTTATGTACCGCCAAAAGCGCACTATTAGCCTCATAAAATTGATATAACTTTTGCTTTAAAGTATATCTTGTTCCAGAAACAGTTGTAGACACGTTTTCTCTAGATATATAATAATTCCCTGTAAATCCTATATTAGTAATCGCTTCAACCTGGCTTCCTTGTTCAAGTTTGTTTTCCAAAGATATCCTATTAAATCCTGAAGAGAAAATATCTTCTCCGGGCATTCTATTAAAATCGATATATATTAAAAACGGAATTAGGGAGGTGTTGTAGCCCGTTAAAAAAAATCGGTCATCTATATAGATAGCACTAGTTATTAAACCTTCTACATTAGCCGCACTTACTTTGGTGGCAATGTAATTACCTGAGGTTAACGGAATTTTGTAAACGTTCGTTTTAAAATCTGCCCAATTTTTAGTGAAAACTAAAAGATCATTTCCATAAATAACAATTCCTTCAGCGTCAAAGTTAGAACGATTAGGTTGCTTCGAAAAGTTTGTTTGATCTTCATATGAATAGGAGATAATTTCAGCAGAAACAGCCGTATTGTTTTTAAAATCTGATTTTAGAATTTTGAAAATTTTTAAATCGTTCCTATTTCCATTATTGTTGCCAATATCAGCAATAAAAATATGAGTATCATTTTCAGCCAAGTCTTCCCAATCTATATTTGTTGCATTTGAAATTGTGACAGTTCTTAAAATAGCTCCTGATAAACTATCAAGCTCATATAAGTTGGGGGCATTACCACTATCATTGTGTGTTATTATTTTTCCATCTAAAAATAGCAATCCAGAAGTTTCTTTAACCTCGATAGGCAATTCAAATTTTTCTTTAAAACTATTTATTTGGTTCTGAGTATGTACATAATTAAAAGAGCATATAGCAGCAAGCAGCAAGGTTTTTAATTTCATGTTATTTTTTAAAGCGTGCTCAATTATTTTCATGAAGTACAACTTAGAGCTTCAGTTTTTAAAACATTGTAAATGGTTAGAATGCTGTCTATAATTTAAATCGCATTAAAAGTAACGATTTTTTATTTTGATCTATAATAATTAACACTCAATTAATCGTAATTTAATACTTTAGCTTAAAATTTGTTGGAATGATGTATTTAGAGCATGTTGGTAAATATTTTGTGATGTTAGGGCGTGTTTTTAAAAAGCCTCAGAAATCTCTAATTTTTTATCAGGCCTTATTAAAAGAAATAGAAGATTTGGGTTTAAAATCTTTGGGTATTATCATGTTTATATCTTTTTTTATAGGTGGTGTAATTTCACTACAAACTGCATTAAATTTAAACAGTCCTTTTATACCAGATTCTTTAATTGGTTTTGCAGCAAAAAGATCTATGATTTTGGAGTTTGCGCCTACTTTTTGTTCTATTATTTTAGCAGGAAAAGTAGGTTCTTATATAGCATCTAGCATAGGTACAATGAGGGTTACCGAACAAATAGACGCATTAGAAGTTATGGGAATAAATTCTTTAAATCTTCTAGTGTTTCCTAAAATCATAGCAGCTTTATTTTTTTACCCATTTTTAATTATTTTGGCTATGGCCCTAGGTATTTTTGGGGGTTGGCTCGCAGGCGTACTTTCAGGTTTGTTTTCTGGGGCAGATTATATTATTGGTTTGCAAACAGAATTTGATCCGTTTTTAATTGTGTACGCCTTAATTAAAACACTTATTTTTTCTTTTTTAATTGCTACTGTGCCTTCTTATCATGGTTATTACGTGAAAGGTGGCTCAATAGCAGTAGGAAGAGCAAGCACACAGGCAGTGGTTTGGACAACCATCTTAATTGTAGTTGCCAATTATATTCTAACTCAATTGTTATTAACGTAAGATATGATAGAAGTTAACAATTTATACAAAGGTTTTAATGGTGTTGAAGTTTTAAAAGGAATTTCGACCACCTTTCTCGCAGGGAAAACAAATCTAATTATTGGACAAAGTGGCTCTGGGAAAACAGTTTTATTAAAATCATTAATAGGCCTTCATGTTCCAGAAAAAGGCACCGTTTCTTTTGATGGAAAGGTAAATAGCTCTTTTTCAGAAGAACAGAAAATGCAATGGAGGCAAGAAATTGGGATGGTTTTCCAAGGAAGTGCCTTGTTTGATTCTCAAACGGTTGAAGAAAATGTCATGTTTCCTTTAAAAATGTTTACACGCAAAAAACAGTCGGAGATGTTAGAACGTGTAAATACTGTTTTAAAACGTGTTAATTTAGAAAATTCAAATAAGAAGTTACCTGCAGAATTATCTGGTGGCATGCAGAAGCGAGTTGCTATTGCAAGAGCTATTGTAATGAACCCTAAATATTTGTTTTGTGATGAACCAAATTCTGGTTTAGATCCTCAAACAGCGATTGTAATAGATAACTTAATTAAAGAAATTACAAAAGAATATAACATAACTACGGTAATTAATACGCATGATATGAATTCTGTAATTGAAATTGGAGAAAAAATAATCTTTTTAAATAAAGGAGTAAAAGCTTGGGAAGGGACCAGTGAAGACATATTTTCAACTGATAATGAAGCGGTTGTGAGTTTTGTTTATTCCTCAAATTTATTAAAAAAAGTACGACAAGTTTATTTAAATGAAACTAAATAAAAAATTGCTTTGTTTTCTTAAAATAAGATGTATATTTGCAGCCGCTAAGAGGCGATATTGACCTGATAGCTCAGTTGGTAGAGCATCTCCCTTTTAAGGAGAGGGTCCTGGGTTCGAGCCCCAGTCCGGTCACAAAAAAGATAAAAAGAGTTTGTAGTTTTCTACAGACTCTTTTTTATTTTAAGCAATTTCTTCGGGACAAGGTTGTCTCTAGTAAAGAATTTTTTCGAAGTTGAAACGAACTTTAGAATATCCATTTTAAATGAAATGTTGCAGGTTAGGTAGCTTTTATTTAACATAATTTCAACAGTAAAATAGAATTTTAATAAATATTTTTGTATCATAATTTCTTTAAAAATTATGAATACAATTTATACCCTATTTATTTCAATCTTTTTTATGAGCAATGCAAACCAAATAATTTTCGATTTTAATACAAATTCAGATATTTCTAGCTGGATAACAGTAGATGATGTTGTAATGGGGGGAAGGTCTCATGGAAACTTTAAAATAAATGATTCTGGGAATGGCGAATTTTATGGAACTGTATCTTTAGAAAATAATGGTGGTTTTTCATCTTTAAGACATCGTTTTTCTTCAATGGAGGTAAAAGATTTTAAAGAAGTTATTATTAAAGTAAAAGGAGATGGGAAAAAATATCAATTTAGAGTGAAAGATAATAGCGCGAATTCCCATTCTTTTATCGCTAGTTTTGAAACAAATGGAGCGTGGCAAACGATTCACATTCAGCTTTCAGAAATGTATCCTGCATTTAGGGGAAGAACCTTGTCTATTGGGAACTTTTCATCAGAACATATCGAAGAAATTGCTTTTTTAATAGGAAATAAGACCGCAGAAAATTTTAAACTAGAAATAGATACCATGTATCTTCAGTAATTTATAAGTACCATTTCAAACTACTTTTTATGTATCTTTCCAAGGTTCAAAATAACGAATGATGGAAGAAGAAATAAATAAAAAGAACAGGATAGATGCAACCTTAGAATCTAAACCCAATATTCAAATAGCAGCGAAAGGTTTATTAGGTAGTTTAAAAAAATTTTTCATTGAACTTTTTGACTTTAGAGAAGATACAGATCACGAGGCAACAATAGAGGCTATAAAAGTAGACATTCCTTTTAAAGGTGCAACTGCTTGGATTCTTATTTTTGCAGTCTTTGTAGCTTCTATTGGATTAAATGCAGATTCTACGGCAGTAGTTATTGGCGCCATGCTTATATCGCCTCTAATGGGTCCAATTTTAGGTATAGGCATGTCATTTGCGTTAAACGATATAGATACCTTTAAGAAGTCTTTAAGGAACTTAGGAACCATGATTGGTTTAAGTTTATTGGCATCTTTTCTATTCTTTTACTTTTTTCCATTAAGTGAAGACAATTCTGAATTATTAGGACGCGTTAGTCCAGATATTCGAGATGTCTTAATTGCCTTTTTTGGTGGTTTGGCGCTAATGGTTGCAAGAACTAAAAAAGGAACGGTAGCGTCCGTAATTTTTGGTGTTGCTATTGCAACCGCATTAATGCCACCTTTATGTACCGCTGGTTATGGTTTGGCAATAGGAAATTTTACCTACTTTTTTGGAGCGATGTATTTGTTTACTATCAATGCTATTTTTATTGCTTTGGCAACCTTTTTAGTTTTAAAACTATTGGGATTTCCGATGCATAAGTATGCGAATGCAGCGAAGCGTAAAAGATATTCTACCATTGCTACGTTTGTTGGTTTAGCAGTTATGATTCCTGCAATTTTCACTTTTATTACGGTATTTCAAAAAAATCAAGTAAAAACAGAGGTTACTGATTTTATAAAAAAAGAAATAAAAACGATTCAGGGTTTTCAGTTAATTGAGGATACTTACAGTTATGAGGACAAGGAGATTTATTTAAATTTCTTTAATGAAGTTAGCGATGTAGAAGAAAATATTTTAAATAATCAATTGGCTAATAATATAAATTACACAAAAATAAAGGACTTTAAAATTATTATAAAGGGAAGTGACACCAAGAGCTTTGAATTAATTACCACAGCTTATAAAGAAAAAAGAGAAGAACTTCAAGAGAGCAAAAATATAATTGCAGGTTTGCAAAAACAGCTCACTAGCTTACAAGAAACAATTTCTAGTTTAAATAATAGAATAGAGCAAGATGCTTTGAATAAAAACAAGAATGCAATTGCTTTTAGTAGCATTGCCAAAGATGCTAAAATAAGATATATAGATATTGAGGAAATAGGTTTTGCAAGTGTATTATTTTCTAAAGATTTCATTGAGATTGATACCATTCCGGTTGCAACCATAAAATGGAACTTAAAATTACCAGACAGTATTATTTCTATGAAAGAAGGAGCATTAAGAAGTTGGCTTCAAAAAGAAATGAAATTAGACACGCTGTTCATAGAAAGAAATTAATCATAAAAAAAAAGGCTCCTGTAAAGGAGCTTTTTTTATTCAAAATAATAGTGTTTTAAGTAGGTTTATTGGGTGCTCTATGCTAGGAATTAAGGCGGCGAACACTATTTTTTGGGTGCAATTTTTTAAGATTTATGATAAGATTTTACTTCTACATTTTGATTAAATAGGTATGTTTTTTTGTTGGCCATATTTAAACATTCATAGCGGGTCCTTCTTTTGTTTCCTCTCTTATAAATAATTTCTTTAAATATAAAAAAATTCCCAAAATGGATGTCAAAGATAAAGTTCTTTCCTGTTTCCGGAATATTTCCCTTTAAAGCCAATGATAAGTTAATGTCTGCATCTGTACTTGCTTTTGGATTCTTTAAATAATGTGCTAAATAAGGCAGTATTTCTTTCGGATAAATAGTTGGATTCAAAAAAGGCAGCATTAAATGTTGAAAAACTGCTTTCCATTCTTTTCCATGTGGCTGTGCTCTGCCAAATTTTTGATGTGCAACGTGGTGGGCAATTTCATGAACTAATGTTAATAAAAATTGATGTTTGTTGAGGTTATTATTAACGGTAATTTGGAACTTCCCATTGGGTAAACTTCTAAAATCGCCGTGTTTTGTTGCACGTTGGTTTACAATTTTTAGCGTAAAATTGTGCTCATTTATTAGAAATTCCAAAAAAGGAATTGCTTTTTGAGGTATGTAGTTTTGGTAGTTAGAATTCAATTTTATAAATTTTATACTTCAAGTAAGTACTGTTTAAGGATTTGAAGAAGAAACTTGCAACACTTTTCCGTTGTAAAATTTATTTCCTGTTAAAGAGAAGTTGTAGATATAATCTGCCATTTCTATCGCAGAAAGTGGCGCTTCATAACCAGGGAAAGCTTCTTCCAACATTTCCGTTTGTACAGCCCCTAAAGCCAAAACATTAAAAGCAATTTGTTGTTCTTTATATTCTTCCGCTAATAATTCTGATAAGGTAATTACAGCACCTTTTGCTGAAGAGTACGCTGCTAAACCAGGAAATTTAAGACTACCTTGAATGCCTCCCATAGAACTTACGGTTACTACATGACTTCCTTTCTGTAAAAACGGAATCATTAATTTGTTAATCTCTGCAACCGCAAAAACATTTACTTTATAAACTTCTAAAAAATCTTCCGAAGAGATTTCTGTAAAAGGTTTGTTGATTAATTTGCCTGCATTATTGATTAAAACATCAACTTTTTTCCAAGTACTTTTTATAAAATCAGATACCTTATGTAAATCTTCAGCACTAGAAATATCAACAGAGAGGACCGTAATATTTTTATGATTTATTGCTGATAAAGGTGCTGAGTTTCTTGACAGCGCCAAAACTTGATGTCCGTTTTCAGCAAATTGTTTTGCCAATTCATACCCAATTCCTCTGCTTGTTCCTGTAATTACTATGTTTTTCATTTTTTAAATTTAAAGCAAGCAAATTAGGTATTTTTTCATACATTTATGGACAAAATTGAAACAAATTCTCTTTGCAGAGACTTTTATTAATAAAAAAAATTGAACGCTTTCAGATGAAAAATGCTATTTTATATATATGCCTATTTTTGCTTGCACAAAGTATGATGTCTCAAACCATTTATATAGTATGTGGAAAATTAGTAGATACGCAATCGGGTAAAATAACCACGAAAAAAACCATAATTGTAAAAGATAATAAGATTTTTAATGTGATGGACGGTTACGTTTTGCCTAAAAGCGCTACTGCAATTACCATCGATTTAAAAGATAAAGTAGTACTGCCTGGTTTGATTGATTTTCATGTGCATATAGAGCAAGAATTTGATAGAAACACAAGACTAAATTCCTATGTTTTAAACGAAGCAGATATTGCATTTAATGCGGTTGGTTTTGCTAAAACGACTCTTTTAAACGGGTTTACATCGGTAAGGGACTTGGGGGGAACAGGAGTTAATATTTCTATTAGAAATGCAATAAATAATGGCAAAATACCTGGACCAAGAGTTTTTACTGCGGGTAAAGCTTTAGCAACAACTGGTGGTCACGCAGATCCAACAAACGGAAGTAGTAGAAATTTAATTGGCAATCCAGGACCAAAAGAAGGGGTTGTAAATTCTGCTGAAGATGCTAGAAAAGCAGTAAGACAGCGTTATAAAAACGGAACAGATTGGATTAAAATTACGGCAACAGGTGGCGTTTTAAGTCTTGCGAAGTCTGGAGATAATCCACAATTTACAATAGAAGAAATAAAAGTAATCTGTAAAACTGCAAAAGATTATGGAATGCATGTTGCGGCCCATGCGCATGGAGACGAAGGAATGCGAAGAGCAATTATTGGGGGTGTGAAAACCATTGAACATGGAACTTACATGAGTGACGAAACAATGGAGCTCATGAAAAAACATGATGTGTATTTAGTTCCTACAATTACCGCAGGTAAAGAGGTGGCAGAGAAAGCAAAGATCGCTGGGTTTTACCCTGATATTGTAGTCCCTAAAGCGTTGGCCGTTGGTCCGCAAATTCAAGGAACGTTTGCGAGTGCATATAAAAAAGGAGTTGGAATTGCATTTGGTACAGATGCTGGTGTTTTTAAGCACGGTACTAACGGAAAAGAGTTTGGTTTTATGATGGAAGCAGGAATGCCTGCTATAGAAACAATACAATCGGCAACAATTACAAATGCAATGCTGTTACAGATGGAAAGTAAAATCGGACAGATTAAAAAAGGATTCTATGCAGATATTATTGCGGTAGATGAGGATCCTACAAAAAACATTGCCACTATGGAAAATGTTGTTTTTGTGATGAAAAATGGTAAAGTGTATAAAAATGAGAAATAAAAATTTAAATTTATTTATTGTTGCTTTTTCGGTAATAACCCTAATTGCTAGTTTTGTAAAATATACCCCTACAAGCGCTCTTTTTGGGTTTGAAGTAAACTCTTGGTATGTAAGAATACTATGGCTTTTAATAGGGTTAGTTTCGTATAAGAGATACAAAGACAAAAAAGAATCGGAAGCTAATTAGTTTCCGATTCTTTTACTAAAAAGTAATATGTTGATACGCTCCAATATCTGGATTTGTAGTTCTATCCATTCCTAAAAGATCTGTGTTAAAAGGTGTTGTAAATGCCTTGTTTATAGCGTCACTTTCTGTCCCAATAGTAAAATCGTTGTTTTGAGTATCTCTAAAATTAGGATTCCCGTTTAAAATAATACTGCTATAGTTTATGTTGTTTGCAAAATCTACTTCGGCAACTCCTTCAAAAGAAGTATTACTATCATTAAACTTAATGATGCAATTTTGTATTGAATAATTAAACAAACCATCAGATTCGGCTTTGTCAATTAAAAACTCGACGTTGTTATTCCCATCAAAAATACAATTGGTAAAGTTGGCTGCTTTTAAATCTCTAGTTTCTGTAATTTCTTGTCCCGCAGCGGTATTATAGCTAAAGAAATTATTTATTAAGACTGCAGGTAAAGGTCTAATGCTGCGGTTCCAGTAGTTTGCAAAAGTACTGTGTGTAAAATGATAGGTTCCGCCAATTGTGACAGCTAAAGATGCTTGTCCTGCAGAACCAATCACCACATTATGTGCTTCAATATTTGTTTCTCTTGCCAGAATACCGAAGTTAGAATGATTGTAGATTTCTGTATTTTGAAGTTTTAAAGTAGGTGCAGAGGTAGTGCCAGTGCTATCAATTAGAATTCCTATAACCCCATTTTTAATTTGTGCATGTTTTATTTCATTGTCTTTACTTCCTGCACGCATCCAAATAGTTCCCCATTGTCCTGGGGTTTGACGAAATCTATTTTCTAGTCGATCTCCTTCAAAAACTACTTTTTCAGAAAGTGTGCCGTTTACCTTTAAAGTCCCTTTATTATCTACAATTAAACCAGAATTGTTGTGAAAATAAACTTTTGCACCTGCTTCAATTGTGAGCGTTTTGTTCGCAGGTATTGCCGCATACCCGTAAATAACAGTGGGTTTTATTTTGGTAAAAGTAAGTTCAGAGTCATTTAGAAACCTTCCTTTAATAGCAGTTGGTTTACCGTCTAAAGTCAAACTATCAATTTTCATAGAAATTGCATCCTTTCCCGGGAAAATAAAGGTTGCATCTTCAACCAAGGTCACTAAATTTACAGCTTGCTGATTTGTACCATTGTCAAATAAAATTTTATCTGTGTATAAGGGATTTGGCTTATTCGCAATATTTACCGTCGTTTCAACAAAAACAAAAATACTGTCTTTGGCAAGAATATCAACATCATTAAATTCTTTACCAGGAACGCCATCAACATTTAGTCTGTAGTTAGAAGAAGTTCCGTTTTCTAATTGAATTCTAGGAATTGTAATGGCATTGCTTCCGCTGTTATATACTTTTAAATTATACGTCGCAGAACCAATATTTGTAAAAATAGTATCTAAAAAAATAGTGTCTTTCGAAAATTCTAGATTCCCGAAATTGGGTATTGTAGAAAAATCTTTTCTACAAGAACTTATTGAAATTAGAACAAGGCAAATAATAAGTGAAATAAAGTAACGCATAAATTTATAGTTGGTCCTTATTGTTGCAAAATTTAGAGATTTGCTTAGAAAGAAATTTAAGTTTCAATTGTACGGAACCTTATCCATTATAAGATGAGAACTTTAAACGCAATAGATTATTGTTTTATCAGTACGATTTCATACAATTTACTCCAATTTTTTCCAGTAACAAACAATCTGTCGTTTTTAATATCGTACGCGATGCCGTTTAAAACTTCGTCATTTGCAAGTAGTTTTTGGGTGCTAGCCATTTCTTTTTCTAAACCTCTTAAATCTCCAAGACCTTCTACAATTCCCGTTTTAACATCAATAATGGCAATGGTGTTCTTTTGATATTTGTTGGCATATATTTTACCATTTACCAATTCTAATTCATTTAGGTTGTTTACAGAACGGTCATTTGTATAGACTTGTATGGCGCGTTTTTCTTTTAAAGTTTCTGGATCTAAGAACCAAATTTTATGCGAACCATCAGATTTTATCAATTCAGTTTCACTGTGTGTCAAACCCCAACCTTCTTTGCTCTCATTGTAAGCAAATTCTTTTTCTAGTTTAAACGTCTCTAAATCGAATACAAAACCTTTGTTATTCTGCCAAGTTAGCCAAATAATTTTATCATTTACAATGGTCATTCCTTCCCCAAAATATGCATTGTCTAAAGCTATTTTTTTTAAAACTTTACCTGTTTTAAGGGCTACCTTTCGAAGTGTAGATTGTCCTCTACGTCCTGTAGTTTCGTATAAAAAACCATTGTGATATTCTAGACCTTGTGTGTAGGCTTTTTTGTCGTGAGGGTATTCATTAATAATTTTATACTTATAGATTACGGGTTTTATATCTGCAAAGACTTCTATAAAACCATTTTCTTTTTTCGTTTTTCCATCAAAAAAAGCCAAAGCATTAATGGCATGTTTACCAACACCTAGGTTTGTTGTATTCACAGTGGCAGAATTACCATTGCTAGCAATTTCTTTTCCGTTTACGTAAAACTGAATTTTATCAATAGGTTTGTCGTTTTTTTCGCTTAATTTTACGGTAACAAACTCATTTAGAATAGCTTTCTTTGGTTTTTCTAGAGAAAATTCATAAGTATTTGAACAAGAAAGTGTTAGGATTATAAGTGTTAAAAAGGAGATTAAAAAGAAATACTTCTTCATTATTTATATAGATTTCAATGTATTAGAACGTAAATATTCAAAAAAAAGACGACAAAAAACAACTTTTAAGCACTAAAAGAAGTGTAAAATTCTTTTTAGTTAAATAAAAACTATTTATTCATTTGTAAATTAAAAAATAAGGTTAAATTTGCATCTTCAAAATAGTTAAATAACAGCTATTTAGAACACAGAGTAAGACTTTACCAATTTTACTCTTAAAAACATAAAATTAAAGTATTAAATATACATAACATGAGAAAAGGAATTCATCCAGAAAATTATAGAATGATGGCTTTTAAAGATATGTCTAACGGAGATGTATTTATAACGCGTTCTACTGCAGAGACAAAAGAAACTATAGACGTTGATGGGGTAGCGTATCCTTTAGTGAAATTAGAGATTTCTAGAACTTCTCACCCATTTTACACTGGTAAATCTAAACTTATTGATGCTGCAGGACGTATTGACAAGTTCAAAACCAAATACGCAAAGTTTAAAAAAGAGTAATTCTTTTAGAACTTTAAACATATTTAAAACTCCAACATTTACGTGTTGGAGTTTTTTCTTTCTGTATAGTTTTAGCTTGGCAAAGTTATAGAGGCTCTTATCACTGCGTTTTGGAGGGTATATTTTTTAAAAAAAAATATGAGGTTGAAAAATTAGAAGATAGGCATCCCCTTTTAGGCTGTGTTTTTCGTTTCAATCTTTTCCCTTGTCTTCGCTTCGCGAATTCAAAGGAGCAGTAAAAGGATTTTCACTGCAATTCCTTACGTGAACTATTTGTAAGCTTTATTAAAAATAACGAACTAATAGTGGGTGTTTAAATTGCTTTTAGAAGAAGAACGGCATAAGAAATAGTATATTTTAAGATACCTAGTATAAAAAGTAAACAAGAATTTAATTGTATGGAGTTTTTTGATATTGTTATTATTGGTGCAGGACCTATTGGAATTGCTTGTGGATTAGAAGCCGAGAAAAAAGGATTAACGTACGTTATTCTTGAAAAGGGTCCTATTGTAAACTCGTTATTTTACTATCCTGTAAATATGCAATTTTTCTCTTCTTCAGAAAAGTTAGAAATAGATGAAATTCCGTTTATTAGCAAAGAGGCAAAACCAAGAAGAAGCGAAGCCTTAGAATATTACCGGAGAATTGCAACTTCAAATAAGTTAGCTATTAAGTTGTTCGAAAAAGTAACCTCAGTTTCTAAATCAGAAAATGAGTTTACTGTTGTTTCCGAGAAAAATAGCTATTCATCTAAAAACATTGTAATTGCAACGGGTTTTTATGATCTTCCAAATACGCTAAATATTCCAGGAGAGGATTTGCCAAAAGTTTCTCATTATTACAATGATCCGCATTTTTTCGCAGGACAAAAATTAGCAGTTATTGGTGCAAGTAATTCTTCTGTAGATGCAGCCTTAGAGAGTTATAGGAAAGGTGCAGCTGTAACCATGGTTATTAGAGGCGAAGCGGTTGGGCAACGGGTAAAGTATTGGGTAAGACCAGATATTATCAATAGAATCGAAGAAGGAAGTATTAAAGTGCACTACAATGCTACTGTCAAAGAAATTGCAGAAACTACAATTACTATAGAAACAGAAACTGGAATAGAAACACTGCAAAACGATTTTGTTTTAGCGTTGACTGGCTATAAGCCTAATTTTAAGTTGTTAGAAGAGGTTGGTATCCAGTTTTCAAAAGATGCAAAGAGAATTCCTGCTTATAATGAAGAAACTATGGAAACCAATATCAAAGGGGCCTATTTAGCAGGTGTTATTTGTGGTGGAATGGATACCCACAAATGGTTTATAGAAAATTCTCGCATTCACTCCAAAAGAATTATAGCAAATATTTTAAAAGAGCAGTAGCTGTTTTAAGAATAGGAGGCCTAATTGGTGCTTTTATCTTCGGTGCAGCTATCCTTCCTTAGTATTGATTTTTATCAAAATAAACGTTGACGAAAATTGATTTTCTATTTTGGGTTGTTGATGGAATTTATCCAATTTTAATAGAAGCGTAGGATTGATAAAAAGCTATTAAAAAATTACGACAATAAAAGCCGTTTCTAAATACTGAATCAAGTTCAGTAAAAAGAAACGGCTTTTACTTTTAAACAGTAAACGCTTAAGCGTTTAAACGAATTGCTTACATATAGTCTTCTATGGGGTTACATGAACAATTTAAGTTTCGGTCTCCAAAAGCATCATCTACTCTTCTAACTGTTGGCCAGAATTTATTGTCTGCAATATATGCTAAAGGAAAAGCAGCCTGTTTTCTTGTGTATGGCAGTGTCCATTCATCAGCAGTTAACATTTCTTGTGTATGAGGAGCATTTTTAAGTGGATTATTAGCATCTGCTATCGTTGCATTCTTAATTTCTTCTCGAATAGAAATCATGGCATCACAAAAACGGTCCAATTCCGCAATATTTTCAGATTCTGTAGGTTCAATCATCATGGTTCCACCTACAGGAAAAGAAACTGTTGGGGAGTGGAAACCATAATCTATTAGACGTTTAGCGATATCAACAACTTCAATTCCGTTGTTTTTAAAATCTCTACAATCGATAATCATTTCGTGCGCTGCACGTCCTTTTTCTCCAGTATATAAAGTTGGGTAATGTCCTTCTAAACGCTCTTTGATATAATTGGTGTTTAAAATTGCCATTCTTGTTGCATCTGTTACTCCTCTAGAACCTAGCATTGTAATGTATCCGTAAGAAATTAAACAAGCCAAAGCAGAGCCCCAAGGAGCCGCAGAAATTGCTGAAATAGCATGTGCTCCACCGGTTTTAATTATTGGATTTGAAGGTAAAAATGGAACTAATTGCGGAGCCACACAAATTGGGCCAACTCCAGGACCACCACCACCGTGTGGAATTGCAAATGTCTTATGCAAGTTTAAGTGGCAAACGTCTGCTCCAATAGTTGCAGGGTTTGTCAAACCAACTTGTGCATTCATATTTGCGCCATCCATATATACTTGACCACCGTTGTCATGAATCGTTTTAGTGATGTTCTGAATTTCACTTTCAAAAACTCCATGAGTAGATGGATACGTTACCATTAAAGCAGCTAAATTTTCAGAGTGTAAGGTTGCTTTCTCAATCAAATCATCCATATCAATGTTTCCATTTTCTGCAGTTTTAGTCACTACCACTTTCATTCCAGCCATTACAGCAGAAGCAGGATTGGTACCGTGGGCAGAGGCAGGAATTAAACAAATATTTCGATGCGCATCTCCTCTAGAAAGGTGGTATGCTCTAATGGTCATTAAACCAGCAAATTCTCCTTGTGCACCAGAATTTGGTTGCAAAGAGGTGCCAGCAAAACCAGTTACAATATTTAATTGGTGTTCTAATTTATGCAAAACTTCTTGATATCCTTCCGCTTGATCCAAGGGTACAAAAGGGTGAATATTTCCCCATTGCGGATTGCTTAAAGGCAACATTTCTGAAGCTGCATTTAATTTCATTGTACAAGAACCTAAAGAAATCATAGAATGATTTAAAGCCAAATCTTTACGTTCTAATTTTTTAATATAACGCATCATTGCTGTTTCAGACTGATACGTGTTAAATATTTCATTTTCTAAAAAGGAGGTATCTCTTTGAATCTTTTTTAAGATATTATTTCCTTCAGGAATCTCAGAAATCTCAATACTATTTAAATTTAAAGCTTCTGTAAAAACAGCAACAATAGCATTTAATTCTTTTAATTCAATCGTTTCATTTACAGAGATAGAGAGTGTTTCATCATCTATATAATTAAAATTTATCTTATGTGCTTCTGCAACAACTTTTACTTTTTGTGCTGCAGTTTTTACTGTAATGGTATCAAAATAAGAAGTGTTGGTTTGTTCAATTCCTAATTCAGTAAGTTTATTTGCTAAAGTGATTGTTTTATTATGCACGGAATCTGCAATAAATTGAATTCCGTCCTTACCGTGATACACAGCATACATTCCTGCCATTACTGCAAGTAAAACTTGGGCCGTACAAATATTAGACGTTGCTTTTTCACGTTTGATGTGTTGCTCACGTGTTTGCAAAGCCATTCTCAAAGCGCGCTTTCCATTCCTATCTTTTGTAACACCAATAATTCTTCCAGGAATACTTCTTTTATAAGCTGTTTTGGTTGCAAAATAAGCCGCATGTGGGCCACCGTAGCCTAGAGGAATCCCGAAACGTTGCGTAGTACCTACAACAACAGAAGCACCAAATTCTCCGGGTGCTTTTAATTTTACTAAAGATAAAATATCAGCTGCAACAGCAACCTTTATATTATTTTCATTTGCCTTAGCTACAAAATTTTCGTAGTCAAATATTTGACCGAATTTTCCAGGATATTGTAAAATTGCTCCAAAAAAATCATCTGCAAAATCAAAATCTTCGTGACTTCCTATAACAAGCTCAATGCCAATAGGTATAGCTCTTGTTTGTAACAACGATAATGTTTGTGGTAAAACTTCATTAGAAACAAAAAACTTGTTTGCACCTGCTTTTTTCTTTGCACGTTCCCGCACATCAAATAACAAAGCCATTGCTTCTGCAGCAGCGGTAGATTCATCTAATAAAGAGGCGTTTGCGAGTTCCATTCCCGTTAAATCGCAAATCATTGTTTGGTAATTTAACAAGGCCTCTAGTCTGCCTTGTGCAATTTCTGCTTGATAGGGCGTGTAGGCTGTATACCAACCTGGATTTTCTAAAACATTACGCTGAATTACACTTGGCACAATGGCTTCATGATATCCTAAACCGATATAACTTTTATAAACTTTATTTTTTTCTGATAATTCTTTGATGTGTCCTAAATATTGATATTCGCTCATTGCAGGTTCTAAATCCAATGGTTCTTTTAAAAGAATATTATCAGGAACAGTTTCGTCAATTAATTGTTCTAAACTTTCTGCTTTAATAGTTGCTAGCATTGCTGCTTGTTCCTCTTTACTAGGGCCAATATGTCTGCGTTGAAACAAATTTGTATTCATTTATTTAGTTTTGTGAACGATTGGATTCAATCGATTTAGTATTGATTCATAACTCTCAAAAACAATTATTTTTGGAAGCACAAAAATAAGGATTTATTCAATTCATTAAGGATTCAAAATCACAAAATTAAAGTTAATTGTTAACTAAAAATGGCTGTTATGAACAGAAAGGTTATTTTTGTTTTATGAAGTTTTTTAAAATAGTATTCAATTTTTATATCAATGTGAGTGCTCACGTAGGTTTAGCCGTTTATGCGTTTGTAAGAATCACGGAACACTATATGGGTCTCTCAAATAACGAGACTTTAAACTATTTTATTTTCTTTGGAACAATTACAGGATATAATTTTGTGAAATATGCTGGTGTCGCAAAATTGCATCATAAAAGTCTCACGAATAATTTAAAAATAATTCAAATATTTTCTTTTATTTGTTTTTTAGCAATGTGCTATTTCGGAGCACAAATTCAGCTAAAAACCTTGTTGTATGCAATGCCTTTTGTGGTACTCACTTTTTTGTATGCTGTTCCTTTTTTAAGCGGATTTGATAAAAGCTTACGGCAGATAAGTTATTTAAAAATAATAGTAGTAGCCATTGTATGGGCTGGTTTTACAGTTTTAATTCCTTGGGTAGAAGCAGGAGAAGAAATTTCATTAAAGTTGTTATTATTACTCTTGCAACGTTTCTTAATTGTGATGGTTTTAACCTTACCTTTTGATATTAGAGATGTGAGATATGATGCGATTTCGTTGCAGACAATTCCTAAGAAAATTGGCATAGAGAAAACAAAAAGATTGGGATTAGGATTGATGATTTTTGCTTTACTAATCGAATACGGCATCAATGCAATTGACAGTTCTAAAAATGTATTTATGATTTTCTTTTTTGCATCCTTAGTTTTTTTAATGCGCTCTAAAATAAATCAATCTAAATTCTATAGTTCTTTTTGGGTAGAGTCTTTGCCCGTAATTTGGGGGTTACTTCTTTTGGGAATCCACAGTATATAACTATTTTTAATACTTTTTTTTATCAACTTGAAAGGTATTATTACAAAATATAAGAGATTTCATAAAACTTTAAAATCTCTTTAGCATGCTCTACTATATTTGTAGATTTACGGCTAATAAAGCAACTAAGATTTTAAAAATGAGTCCCAATAAAAGAAATTATATTTTCGATTTTGACAGCACATTAACTCGGGTAGAAGCTTTAGATGTTTTAGCGGAAATTACATTGACAAATAACCCTAAAAAAGAAGCTATTATTCAAGAAATTATAGCCATTACCAATTTAGGAATTGACGGTGAAATTTCTTTTACAGAATCTTTAGAAAGAAGAATTAAACTTTTAGAAGCAAATAAAGCAGATTTAAGTAACTTAGTAGGCGCTTTAAAAAGGCAAGTTTCAAAATCTATAGAGCGAAATAAAGAGTTTTTTGAAAATTTTGCATCAGATATCTATGTTATTTCCTGTGGATTCAAAGAATTTATAGACCCTATTGTAAAAGAATACAATATCCCTTCGGAAAGAGTGTTTGCAAATACTTTTGAATTTGGAGAGGATGGTGAAATTATTGGTTTTGATGCCGGTAATGTGCTGTCGAAACACAATGGTAAAATTCAATGTTTAAAAGACATGAATTTAGAAGGAGAAGTACAAGTTATTGGAGATGGTTATAGCGATTATGTAACTCGAGAAGCCGGTGTAGCCCACAAGTTTTTTGCGTATACAGAAAATGTTTCAAGAGTAAAAACTACTGAAAATGCAGATCATATTGCTCCGAATTTAGATGAATTTTTATACATAAATAATTTGCCAAGAAATATATCATACCCAAAGAATAGGATTAAGATTTTATTGTTAGAAAACGTGCATCCAAATGCGCTTACAAAGTTATCTAAAGATGGTTTTACAGTAGAAACGGTTTCAAAGAGTTTATCTGAGGATGAATTGATTGAGAAAATAAAAGACGTGCATGTTTTAGGAATTCGTTCGAAAACAAAGGTGACTAAAAGAGTGGTAGAGGCTGCAGAAAAATTAATGGTGGTCAGTGCCTTTTGTATTGGGACAACACAAATTAATTTAGAGGCATGTAAAGAAAATGGGGTTGTAGTTTTCAACGCACCTTATAGTAACACACGCTCTGTTGTAGAATTGGCAATCGGAGAGATTATCATGCTAATGCGCAGTGTTTTTACAAGAAGCACAGAAATTCATAACGGTCAATGGAATAAAACAGCAGCTGGTTCTAGAGAAGTACGTGGTAAAAAACTAGGAATTATAGGGTATGGTAATATTGGTAAGCAATTGTCAATTTTAGCAGAAGCTTTAGGAATGCATGTTTATTATTATGATATTGAAGATAAACTGGCTTTAGGAAATGCAACTAAAATAGATGACTTAGCCGGTTTGTTGGCAATTTCGGATGTGGTTACTTTGCATATTGATGACAATGTTGCGAATAAAAACTTCTTTGGAGCGCATGAAATTTCACAAATGAAAGAGGGTGCACTTTTAGTGAACCTTTCCCGTGGCTTTGTTTTAGATGTCAAGGCTTTAGCAGTCGCTCTAAAAAGCGGGAAACTAGCAGGTGCAGCCGTAGATGTTTATCCAGAAGAGCCAAGTAAAAACGGAGATTTTTTTACAGATCTTAAAGGATTATCAAATGTAATTTTAACGCCACATGTTGGTGGAAGCACGGAAGAAGCGCAAAGAGATATTGCAGATTTTGTGCCGAGTAAAATTATGGCATATATCAATTCGGGAAATACGGTAGATGCTGTAAACTTTCCGAACATTCGTTTACCAAGACAAGTAAAAGCACATCGATTTTTACACATCCATAAAAATGTACCCGGAGTTATGGCGAACATCAATAAGGTGTTAGCTGAATTTAATTTAAATATTACAGGGCAGTATTTGTCTACAGATCCTAAAGTTGGATATGTGATAACAGATTTAGATAAAGAGTATAACAAACAAGTCATTGATGAATTGAGAAAAATTGAGGGAACCATTAAGTTTCGAGTTTTGTATTAAGAGGTTGTATTTAAAGATAAAAAAGGCCTTTCAATTAGTTGAAAGGCTTTTTTTATGCTTGCTGTCATTCGGCGTTCCGAAGTTACGGAAGAGGCAAACTCTAACTTCTGAATAAAGTAGGTTGTTTTTCTACATAGCATTGGAACTTGCAATGCAGTTCTTCTAATAATGCTGTTGTTTCTTTGAAGGCGTAAATCTGTAAAAAAGTTATTTTGGATGCCTAACTTCGCAGTAATGACCAATTGGGTTTAAAATATGTAGATAAAAAGAGTTAACACACTCTAAATTACTCCAGCAAATTTTACGTGTAATACTTACAGTACTATTTTCTCTTTCAAATCAATAATCATTTCATCGTTCACTCCCAAATAACGTTTACTAACCAGGTACCTATTTTTATTGAATTCATCATAGTTAGATTGCGTTGCATCCATAGAACTCATATGCACATTTCCAGAAGCATGCATAAATTCCATTTTGTTATTTCCCAGCCAAATACCGACATGCACAACACGTTGTTTTTTAGTTTCCGTAGCTTTTGTGCCAAAGAATAACAAATCTCCTTTTTCTAAATTTTTAAAATTTAAATCAGTGTCTACTGTTTTACCTGTATTTACTTGCTGAGAAGCATCTCTAGGAATCACAAAACCGTTCATTAAATAGACCATTTTTGTGAAACCGCTGCAATCGATTCCTTTAGAAGAAGTGCCTCCCCACAAATAAGGAAAGCCATCCATTTTCTTTGCAATTGTCTCAATATTTTCTTGAGAAGGTTGCAGTTGTTCTAACCAATCATCATACACAAAACCTTCACTTTTTTTAATAAAGCCAGTTCTGCTGTCAGGATATTTTACTTCGTAGAAATGAACATCTTCAGATACATATTTTAAAAGACCGCCTAAAGTAATGTCAGAAATAATGGTGGAGTTGCTGTTTTTTGTAGCGTACACATATCCGAAGTTTTTGGTGAAAATTACTTTTTTAGAAGCGTTCCAGGTATCAAATTCGCTTTTATTCATTTTATGAATTCCGCCTTTATCTACCCACGAAATGTAGCTGTCTGGTGTTTGAATTCTATAAAAGTCACCTTGTTTATCTAAAATTTTTAAAGACATTCCTAGCAAACCCTGTGTGCCTAATTCTGCAGAATGTTTTGGTGCTGAACGAATGTTAATTACAGAGTTCCTAGCGATTGCAAACATTTTAGGGCCAACAATGGTGTCTGGTAAAACACGAATGTTATTTGTAAACGTTGCATTTAAAGATTTTAGACGTGCTACCAACTTTTGATATGCTTCTCTAGAATCGGTTATTCCTGTTGCAATGATGGTATTGTCTATGTTTTCAAAATGCACATTAAAAACGGCCACTCTTTTGTCAGGAGCATATTGCGCCTTTAGTGTGGTACTAACATTTTGTAACTCTGTGATCAGGGTTGAATTATTACTGCAAGAAATAAACAGTGTTAAGAAAATAAGAGCACTAAATTTTAAAAGTTTCATATCCATCGCTTTTTGCTAAACTACAAAAATGGATTGCGATTACTCTTTTAAAAGACAATTTCTGCAATGCCTTTTTTAATAATGGAAACATACTGCGCTACTTTTTCTAACTCAAACCTACTGGAGGGTCCAGAGGCACTAATAGCTCCAATACACTCGTTGTTTTTATTAAAAATTGGAAGCGCAATACAGATTAAGCCCAATTCAAATTCTTCTAAATCCAAAGCATATTTTTTTTGTTGAACTTCTTTTAATTCATTTTTTAATTGATGTGCGTCCACAATTGTATTTTGTGTAAATGTTTTGTAGTCTATATTTTGTAGGATTTGTTTTTGTTTTTCTTCTGGTAAAAAAGCGAGTATTATTTTTCCAATTGCAGTGGAGTGTAACGGTTGGTAAGATCCAACGGAAGTACTAATTTTTAAACCTTGTAGGCTTTCTGCTTTATGAATATAAAAAACTTGATCGTTTTTTAAAACTCCAAATAGAATGGTTTCCTCAATGTCTGTGGCAATCTTTATCAATGAATTTCTTGTACTATTAATTAAAGATTGATAAAGAGAAACACGATTTCCCAGCTCAAATAACTTGCTTCCTAAAATATATTTTTCGTTCTCATTTTGTTGTATCGCATTTAATGCCACAAGTGTTGTTAAAATTCTATAGGTAGTACTTTTGTTATAGCCTGTTTTATGTGCCAATTCACGAACGCCCCATTCTTTTTTATCATTTGTAAACACATCTAATAAATTAAATGCTTTGATAATGGATTGATTGAGTATGAGATTGTCGGTATCCAATTTATTTATTTTTTTATTATATTTCGCTAATATAATAAAAAATTGTAAATTTATAAAACACTGTTTCATATAATGAAACACCTAGCCTTTTTAGTGCACGTATGCTTACCTATTTGAATATTTAAAATTTTTTAAAAAAGACATGCTTAAGATGTTCCAAAATAATTTAATATTTGCAAAACAGCAGGATGAAGAAGACACACTTTCCCATCTGAGAAATCGATTTCATATCCCGAAAGATAAAGACGGCAACGAATGGTTATATTTCACTGGAAACTCTTTAGGATTGCAACCAAAATCTACTCAAGAATATGTGAATCAAGAGTTAAAAGATTGGGCAAATTTAGGAGTTGAAGGTCATTTTGAGGCAAAAAACCCTTGGTTGAATTATCATGAATTGTTAACGGATAAAATGGCTAAAATTGTGGGTGCAAATCCTGTAGAGGTTGTGGTGATGAATACACTTACTACAAATCTACATTTGTTAATGGTTTCTTTTTACAGACCAACTAAAACAAAATATAAAATTGTCATTGAAAGTGATGCGTTTCCTTCAGATAGATATGCGGTAGAATCTCAATTAAAATTTCATGGTTTTTCTAGTGAAGACCTTATTGAATGGAGACCAAGAAAAAATGAGGCATTATTAAATATTGAAGATTTAGAAGATATTGTACATTCTCAAGGCGATGAAATTGCATTATTACTCATTGGAGGTGTAAACTATTATACAGGTCAGTTTTTAGATTTGAAAAGAATTGCAGAAATCGGACATTCAAAAGACTGTATTGTTGGTATTGATTTGGCGCATGGTGCAGGAAATGTGCAGCCGAACTTACATGATTCTAACGTGGATTTTGCAGCTTGGTGTACTTATAAATATTTGAATTCCGGTCCTGGAAGTTTGGCAGGGTTATTTGTGCATGAAAAGCACTCAAAAAATAAAGATTTACCACGTTTTGCAGGTTGGTGGAACCATAACAAAGAAACTCGTTTTAATATGCGACAGCCATTTGATGTGATGGAGGGAGCAGAAGGTTGGCAACTAAGTAATCCACCAATATTATCTATGGCAGCGATTAAAGCTTCTCTAGATTTATTTGATGAGGTTGGTATGAATGCTTTGAGAGAAAAGTCAGAAAAATTAACTGCTTATTTTGAGTTTTTAATCAATGATATAAATTCTGAGGGTATACAAATTATCACCCCTAAAAATCCAAAAGAAAGAGGGTGTCAGCTCTCAATTCAGTTAAAAGATGCGGATAAAAGTTTACATAAAAAACTAACAGAAAACAATATTATTACAGACTGGAGAGAACCAGATGTAATCCGTTGTGCCCCTGTGCCAATGTATACTTCGTTTGAAGATGTGTATCGAATGGTTTCAATTCTAAAAGATGTATTATAAATGAACAAAAAAAATAAAACAATAATTGTAGGAGCAGGTTTATGCGGAAGTTTACTAGCATTAAGACTTGCACAAAGAGGATATAAAGTAGAGGTATACGAAAGTAGGCCAGATTTAAGAACTACAGATATTTCTGCTGGGAGGTCTATTAATTTAGCATTGTCAGACAGAGGCTTAAAAGCATTGCGTTTATGCGGAATGGAAGACAAAGCAAGAGAAATTTGTATTCCGATGTCTGGACGCTTGATGCATGATGATAAAGGAGATACCTTTTCTTCCGATTATTCAGGAAGAGAAAATGAATTTATAAATTCAATTTCTAGAGGAAATTTAAATGCAATTTTATTAGATGCTGCAGAACAACATGAAAATGTTAATATTCATTTTAATATCAAATGTGAACACATAGATATAGAAAACACCGTTGCTCATTTTAAAGAGTACCGCACAAAAGAGAGCTTTTCTGTAAATGCTGATGTAATTTTTGGTGCCGATGGTGCAGGTTCTTCCCTAAGAAAAAGCTATGTTTCTGAACGTAAATTCTTATTTAGTTATTCCCAAGAATATTTAAATCACGGGTATAAAGAGTTGGAGATTCCAGCAGATAGCTCAGGAAATCACCAAATAAGTAACCAGCATTTGCATATTTGGCCGCGTGGCGCTTTTATGTTGATTGCATTGCCAAATATGGATGGTAGTTTTACGGTAACACTATTCTTAAGTTATGACGAAGGCGAATTCAATTTTGAGAACTTAACAACTGAAGAAAAAATTACAGCGTTCTTCGAGAAAGAGTTTCCAGATGCTTTGGCTTTAATTCCAAATATAAAAGAAGAATTCATAAACAATCCAACGGGTCCTTTGGGAACTGTAAAATGCTCTCCTTGGAGTTATCTAAATAAAACCCTGTTAATTGGCGATTCTTCACATGCAATTGTACCGTTTTACGGACAAGGGATGAATGCTTCTTTTGAAGATGTTTTTGTGTTGGATGAAGTTTTAAATCAAGATTTAGGAGATTGGGAATCGGTTTTTAAAGTGTATCAGAAAATAAGAAAAAAAGACACGGATGCTATTGCAGATTTAGCTATTGATAATTTTCACGAAATGAAAAATCATGTTGCAAATCCGCTTTTTAAAGAGAAAAGAAAGATAGAAATGGATTTGGAAAAAGCATTTCCAACTGAGTATTTTTCTAAATATTCTTTAGTAACTTTCAATGAACATATTGGATATAATGAAGCGATGAATAGAGGTAGAGCTCAAGACAAGGCATTGTTAAACATGCTTGGAGATAACGCCATTCAAACCCATTTAGAAATGACAACGGATGAATTGAGAGTCATTTTGGACAAAGTAATTCTAGAAACAAATAGTATTTTAGAAGAAGATAAAATAGCAGGATTATAAAAACGGACTATGTCAGAAAAAAAAGTAACACCAAGAGGCGCATATCCACATGTAAAAGTTGTGGGAGATTTTATTTTCGTGTCAGGAACAAGTGCTAGAAGAGTAGATAATTCCATAGCAGGAGTCGATATTATTGACCAAATGGGAACCAAATTCCTAAATATTGAAACGCAAACAAGTGAAGTTTTAAAAAATATAGAAAGCAATTTACAAACGGTTGGCGCAAGTTTAAAAGATGTTGTAGACGTTTCTACGTTCTTAGTAAACATGAATGATTTTGCAGGTTATAATAAAGCGTACGGTACCTTTTTTGAAAAGGAAACAGGACCTACAAGAACTACGGTTGCTGTGCACCAATTACCACATCCAGATTTGGTGGTAGAGATTAAAGTGACAGCCTTTAAGAAAAGATAATTTTAGACGTCAGCTTTTTTAAAACCTGTAAGGGCTATGATAGAAAAAAAATGAACATAAAGAACTACATCAACGGTCAATTTGTAAATCCAATTGAAGAGCAGTATGTGGATAATTACAATCCAGCAATTGGAGAAGTGTATGGGCAAATACCAAATTCAACAAAATTAGATGTAGAAAAAGCATATGAAGCTGCAGCAAAAGCATTTCCAAGTTGGTCAAATTCAACTTTAGAAGAGAGGAGTAAAATCATTTCTAAAATAGCAGATTTAATTTTAGAAAAACTGGATTTTTTAGCGGAAGCAGAGTCAAAAGACAATGGAAAGCCAGTTAGTTTGGCGAAACAGGTAGACATTCCAAGAGCTGCAAGTAATTTTCAGTTTTTTGCAAATGCAATTACCCAGTTCGCATCGGAAGCTCACGAAAGCATCGGTTTAAATGCAATGAATTTCACATTGCGGCAACCTATTGGAGTTGTGGGCTGTATTTCTCCTTGGAACTTGCCCTTGTATCTGTTTACTTGGAAAATTGCACCGGCAATTGCAGCAGGAAATTGTGTTGTTGCAAAACCAAGTGAAATTACGCCAATGACTGCTTTTTTATTAGGTGAAATTTGTACAGAAGCAGGTTTGCCGAAAGGCGTTCTAAATATTGTACATGGTTTAGGAACCTCAACAGGACAAGCCATTGTAGCACATCCAAAGATCAAAGCAATCTCTTTTACTGGTGGAACAAAAACAGGAGCACATATTGCGCGAGTTGCCGCACCAATGTTTAAGAAATTATCCTTAGAATTAGGAGGAAAGAATCCGAATCTTATTTTTGCAGACTGCAACTATGACAAAATGTTAGCAACCACCGTTCGTTCTTCATTTGCAAATCAAGGTCAGATTTGTTTGTGCGGAAGTCGAATTTTTGTGGAAGAAAAAATTTACGAAAAATTCAAACAAGATTTTATTAAAAAAGTATCCGAATTAAATATTGGAGATCCGTCAGCAGAAAGTACACATATTGGTGCTTTGGTTTCTGAAGAACATTTAGAAAAAGTAAAAAGGTATATAGATCTCTCAGGACAAGAAGGAGGAACTATTTTGTATGGAGGTAATCGGGTTACCGTTCATAATTTTGAAAACGGATATTACTTACAACCAACCATTATTGAAGTTGCCGATAATAAGTGCAGCTTAAATCAAGATGAAATTTTTGGTCCAGTGGTCACAATCATGCCTTTTAAAACAGACTCAGAAGCTTTGCAGTTGGCAAATGATGTAAAATACGGATTGTCAGCTACTTTATGGACAAATAATCTGAACAGAACCATGCAGTTTTCTAAACAATTACAAACAGGAATTGTTTGGGTAAATACTTGGATGTTGCGAGACTTAAGAACTCCTTTTGGTGGTCAAAAAGATTCTGGTGTTGGCAGAGAAGGTGGTTTTGAAGCATTGCGCTTTTTTACAGAATCAAAAAATATATGTATTCAATATTAATTATATATGAAGCTTAATAAAGATTGGATATATCTATCAATAATTATAGTTGCAACAATTATTGTCTTTTTCCCTGCATTAAACGGCGTTTATCTAAATTGGGATGATGACTTGCAGATAATTAATAATGTAGATGTTTTAAATTTATCTTGGCAAAGTTTTAAAAACTACTTCTCAACTTTTTATGTTGCTTCATATCAACCACTTGCATCTCTAAGTTTTGGAATTGAATATTTCTTTTTTGGAAACAATCCTTTTGTTCCGCATCTAACCAATCTCATACTACATTTGTTAAATGTAATTTTAGTCTATTCTTTATTAAAAAAAATAATGAGCAATCAAAAAGTTTTGGTTCTCTTTGTCGTAGGTGCTTTTGCAATTCATCCATTACAAGCTGAATTACTAGGGTGGGTCTCTACGCGTAGTTCACTATTATATAGTGGTTTCTTTCTTCTAGCATGTATTGAATACCAAAACTATTTAGTAAATAAAGAGAACAATAAAAAACATTATTGGTTTGCATTGTTATTTTTTATACTGTCACTCTTTTCAAAAGCTTCAGCAGTAGTTTTGCCATTTGTATTATTACTTTTCGATTACCTATATAATAGGAAGTGTACCCTAAAGCTATTTTTAGAAAAGCTGCCGTTTTTCTCAGGATCAGTAGTCATAGGAATTGTCAGTTTAATATCCAGGAGGACGGCAGATTTCCAAGGAAGTTTTAATAATTATTATACCCTTTATGAAAAATTAAGCATCAGTAGCTATGCAGTTTTTCAATACATAAATAAATCATTTTTTCCAGAGGATTTATTTTTTTTCTACGGATATCCATACAAATTAGCGGAGGGAAGTTCTATAGATTTAAAATTTTTATTAGCCCCGCTATGGATACTCATTATTCTGTTTTTCTTTTGGTTAATATATAGAAATACAGCAGTTGAAGCTAAAAGATTATGGGTTTTTGGTATCGCGTTTTTTATAATAAATATTATGATTGTGGTAAATGTTACTCCATTTTCTGCAACATTCTTTGCAGAACGTTATATGTATTTAGCAATTATTGGAGTGTTTCTATGTGTGGCTTTTTTGTTAAAAGCGTTTATAAAAAAGACACCTATTGTAAAAAATGGATTTTATATTGTATTTGTTGTTTTTTTAGTTGCTTTGGCTGTAAAAGCAAGAGAGCGTTCGAGTTTGTGGACTACAGATTTTAAGTTATGGTCATACATCGTGAAAGCAAAAGGACAAACATCAACCCCTTATAGAATATTAGGTAAGATTTATGCAAAAGAAGGGAATTCAGAGAAGGCTGTTGAAATTTACAATAGCGGTATCGAAATTAACCCATATAGTATTGATTTATATTATTGGCGTGCATTATCTATTTTAGAATTAGGAGACTTAGAATATGCTAAAAAAGACTTGAGTAGGGTAATCGCCTCTGAACATAAATTAAAAGGGGATGCATTTTATCAAAAATCATTGCTTTTTAAAAAGCAAAATCAATTAGACTCTGCCCGAGTGAATATTGATAGTGCAAAAGCATATAACAGTAAGGAAGCCTTTTTTGAGGGTGAGGTTTCGCTTGCATCTCATAATTTAAAAACAATAGAGAAAAATATTTTGAAACGAGTAGATTCTTTTGTGGAAGAAAAAAGATTTGGAGAAGCAATTAAGAAGTATGAAAACTTACTGATGCTAATGCCAAATTCTACAGTTTACCAACTAGAAAAAGGGAAGTTAGAAGTGCAAACTCAGCAATTTGAAGAAGCTATAAATACCTTTACTAAGGTTTTAGAATTGGACAAGGAAAACCAAACAGCAAGATTAAGCAGAGCTTATGTGTATACTTTAAGGAAGGAAAACGCTAAGTCTATTGAAGATTATACGTATGCAATTGAAACCTTTAAAGATTTAAATGGAGAATTTTATTATTACAGGGCACTTGCTTATTTCAATAATAAACAATCAAATTTGGGATGTATAGATATTGGTAAAGCGATCGCACTAAAATATGCTGTTCCGAATAATGTTAAACAAAATTTTTGTAAAAAATGAATTTAAAAATACAACAGAAAAACGCTTTGGTCTGCGGAAGTACTCAAGGAATAGGAAAAGCAACTGCAATTTTATTGGCAGAAGAAGGAGTAAACGTTACTTTAATAGCAAGGAATGAAGAGAAATTGAAAACTGTTTTAGCAGCACTTCCAAATACAAATCAAAGCCACAATTATTTAGTAGCCGATTTTTCAAACCCTGCAGAACTTAAACAAGTTTTAGAAAAGGCAGAATTAAAATTTCATATTTTGGTAAACAATACTGGAGGTCCAGCAGGAGGTCCAATTTTTAGTGCAAAAATTGAAGAATTCGAAAGTGCTTTTACCCAACATTTAAAATGCAATCATATTTTGGTGCAAGCTTTAGTTCCGTTTATGAAATTGGAATGTTACGGTAGAATTGTGAATGTTATTTCAACTTCTGTAAAGCAACCTTTAGATGGTTTAGGGGTTTCTAATACCATTCGTGGTGCTGTTGCAAGTTGGTCTAAAACGCTGGCAAATGAGTTGGGAGCATTCGGAATTACAGTAAATAATGTGTTGCCAGGAGCAACAGGAACTGGACGTTTAAAAGAAATTATAGAAAACAAAGCTTCAAAGACAGGCACATCATTTGATACAGTTGCAGAGGCAATGAAAAATGCTTCTCCCGCGAAACGTTTTGCAGAACCAGAAGAGGTAGCTGCAGCAATTGTGTTTTTAACAAGCGAAAGGGCAAGTTATATTAACGGAATTAATGTTCCGGTTGATGGGGGAAGAACCAAATCATTATAACAGAAACAAGAACCTAGCGCCAATATTTTTAGAATTAAGGCAATTTTAACTACCTTTAAGCAGTCTTAATTCTTTTTTTTAACGTTTAAAATTGGATAGAATATGAGCAATTTAGTACAACCTTTAAATTTCAAAAAGTGGATTGATGAACACCGTCATTTATTAAAGCCTCCAGTTGGCAACAAGCAAGTTTGGGACCATGGCGAATGTATTGTGATGGTTGTTGGTGGTCCAAATAATAGAAAAGATTATCATTATAATGAAACCCCAGAATTTTTCTATCAGGTAGAAGGGGATATGATTTTGAAGATTATTGACGCGAAAGGCAAAATGATTGATGTAGCAATTAATGAAGGTGACATCTATTTATTGCCCGCAAAGGTTCCACATTCGCCACAAAGAAAAGAAAACACTGTTGGATTGGTTATTGAATATCCGCGTGCTGAAGGTGTGTTAGATGCTTTGGAATGGTATTGTGAAAACTGTGGAAATCAATTATATAGAGAGCAGTTTGCTTTGGATAATATTGAGACGGACATGCCTATAATTTTTGAGTCATATTATGCTGATAAAAAGAAATGCACTTGTGATGCCTGTGGAAATATAATGGAAGCGCCAAACAAAGTGAAATAGTTTTTCATTGCGTATAAATTCCAAGGTATTGGAAGATAACTGTGTTTTTTTAAATAATGAAATATCTATATAGAGAGAAGCACTTTCTTAACTATAACCGCCATCAGTAAAAAATAAATAGTTCGTCATTTTGAACGAGCAACGTCCCTAAAATTTGGAAGAAGTACTTTTTATTTAAAAAAAAGATTGCCTCGAAAAACAGCAATGACAAAAATTATGACAAAAAGAAAATTACGCATAAACGGACATTCGCACTTACTTCCTTACCCTGAAGAAATCCCTCAATTTATGAAGGATAAAGAAATTTTTTGGGTAGATAATGAACGCAAACACATGTTACAAAAAGGGTGGAAACGTCCGGTAACAGATTCTAGTTTTTTCTTAAAGGAAAAACTAGTTTGGATGGAAAAAAATAAAATTGATCATGCTGTGGTTTTAAACCTTTCTCAATTATACGGGAATGGTTTGCGCTTAGAAGAAATGAAAAAAGCATTGCGATTTCAGAATGATTTTAATGCAAAAGTGCAACGAGAACATCCAGATAAATTTACCTGTGGTTTTGTAGTACATCCTGGTTTTATTTACGGTGCACTAGATGAGATGAAACGTTGTGTAGAAGAATTAGGATTAAAAGTGTTGTGTTTGCCAACACACTTTATGGATTCTATTGGTCAATGGCGTTGTGTTTTTGATGAAGAAAATGATCGAATTTTCGAATTGGCAGACAAATACAAGTTAGCCATAGAAATTCATCCCTACGATGGAGATAAAATGATAAAATTAGAAAACACGAATTGGCGTTTTCATTTAATTTGGATGCTCGCTCAGTGTGGAGACGCATATCACTTTTATACCTTAAACGGCATGCAAGAGCGTTTTCCTAATATTAGAACTTGTTTTGCACATGGTGGACAATTAGCGCAAATGAATTTAGGACGAAGAATTCAGGGTTTTGATGGAAGGCCAGATTTGTTTGAAGGAAAAACGCATCCTAGGAAAGCTGTTGGACATCCCAATATCTTTTTTGACACATTGGTTCATGACACAGATTCTTTAAAGTTAATGATAGACAAGCAAGGGTCTAATCAAGTTTTAATGGGCTTAGACGACCCATATCCTTTAGGAGAAATGGAAAGTGACGAGCAATCTTCGTACCCTGGTAAAATCTTAGATTTAGCAACAGATCGAAAGATTATAAATGAAACACAATACAATCAAATTTGGGAAGATAATACCTTACAATGGTTATTTGGAAATGATGACAAAGCGAAACAAGAGTTGATCGCTAAAATACTTGGATAAGTTGTAGTTTGCAGTTGCAGTTTTTAGTTTGTTATTGACTTGCTGCTGCAATTGGATGCTACTTACTATTTTTTGCACCTTTTTAAAACTTCTATAACTCTAAATAGTATAAATTTCGGATAAAATTCTTCCTTACTTTAGTCCTCTTTACTTGTTACAAGAGCTCTTTTAATTTTATTACAATAAGGTTGTGTCGGTTTTTTAAATAATTTTGCAGCGCCCAAATTCCATGCTGCGTATTCTAAAATGACGCTTGGATTGTTTTGGGAAATTGTTAGTGCTTTTGCATTTAACTAATTTTCATTTGTTCCCAAAGATGAAATGCTTTTTGCATTCCTGTTTGATACTTTGAGTGTCCGGTAAAAATTCCGGTACATAAAAGTGTGATAATTATAATCGTTTTTTTATAATATATCGTTCAAGTGGTTTAGTGCTGTTTTAAATTTTGATGTTGATTGTTTTGTTTTTTGTTAATTGAAACTTTGCATCCTCATATTTTGGAGGTCCCATAACACCTGTGGCATTGTTTGAACAACCAAAATCTTCTTTTGGAATTCCAATAAAATTAGTATCCATTTTTTTATTATCATTTTCATCGTGTACAAAAGAAACTGCATATTCTCCTTTTGGAATGTCTTTAAAAATTACCATAGATTTTTTATTTACAACTTTTATAACATCACTTTTAAATGGCTTTTTTAAGAAATCCTCTTTTGTGCTGTAAACACCAACTAATAAACTCCCCTTATTCGTATTTAAACCTGCAATATTTACAGTTAAATTACAAGTTTCTTGAGCATTCGTGGATAAAATTTGGGTGAAGAGGATCGCAATTGTTAAAATTATGTTTTTCATAAGTACTCTTTTTAATAATTTAAATAACTGATTTTTTACAAATTACGAGCAAGAAAAATACCGAATTGTATTTTTTTTGTGGACGCGTTGTAAAGTTAGTTATTCGTCTTTGATTTTTAGTAGGTAGGTGCATATTTATGGCTTAAATAAGAGTGTTTTTTTAGCGCATGCTATTTGTTTTAGCCCTGATTGAAATGGTATCCTTTTTCTTTTAAAGTTTGTAATTAGTGGTTAAGGACTATTTTAAGATCAGCTTTCACTTTTTTTCTATACATCTATAGAAAAAGAGATAATGTAAAGCAGGAAATAGTTTCAAAAAAAAATATAAGTTATCTCATTGATTCCAGTTGTTAGCATTACGAATAGTTCAGAAGAAGTCTAAAAAAAAGAAACTATCAGCATTTGGAATAATGGCTTGTCTCTCAAAATTACCATGCGTATTTGGGGTGTTCTTATAATCGTACCCAAAGATATTTTTAGTTCCTAAAATGTTGTTTATAGAGAAATATAAAATCTTTTGTTGCGCTATTAAATAGTCCCAGTTAAAACTTAATAGGGTAAAATTTTTAGTTGCATTGTTTAAAAATCTAGGTTCATTTGGGTTTGTGTAATTTCTTCTAGAGGCAAACTGATCACTAAAACCGATCTGAATTTTTCAAGCTGCAATCCAGTGCTTTGTTACAATTGATCAGTTATGTTTTGTTGCAAAGCTTGGTCTTGTTGCCGATGGATAATTTCTAGAATCTCTGGCTGTTTCTAAATAGGACTAGGAAACCCAATAATCTGTGTTTTTTATTTTTTTATTCTGTCCCCAGAAAACAGCAATATCTTTTGCAAAATCTTCTCCGTTGTTGTTAAAATTACTTGTAAATTTTGGCTGAAGATCTGCATACTTCACCAAACGATGATACGCTTTCTGATACGCTTCAATTCTTAAAACCTGAGCTTGTTTTAATGATTGAAAATTTGCAAATAAATGCGAAGTGTTTTCAGAATCTAAATCTTGACTGAATTTTAACTATTCGTTTTTTGTGTTTTGATAAAACGGACCATACGCTAGTGAAAACTAACTATTTTTAAAGGACTTATAAGAAACAGACGTTCTGGGAGAAAGTTTGAATTCATTGAGTAGACTTGTGTTTTCTGAGAATTGAAAGCTATCAACTTGTTGAAATTCGCAAAAAGTGTGTTTAAACTTAATGAATAAATACAGGCATTTTTAAATGCCTGTATTCAAGTAAATAAAAAATTTAATTTATAATTTTAGATGCTCCTTCAAGCGCATTTAGAAATTAAAAACAATTAAATTAAGATTGTTGAATAATGCGATATCAAGTTCAGATTTATTAATTTTATGAATAGATTTAAAAATATCTTTGCCTATTTGGATTTCTATGTCTTTTTGAAGGCGGTATGCAATGATTAATTTATGAACATCTACCTCATAATTTTTATAAAAACTAAGGTTTCTATCTCCGTTAAAATCAATATTATTTTTAAATGCTAGGAGGTCAATATTTTTATCTTTTAGAATTTTTAAAACTAGCGGATTTATAAAGGGATTGTTATTTGTAATCGTTTTTATTTGAGGAAGAATACTTTCACTTTCACTTTCGTTTTCATTTTTTAGTTTTAGTAAAAAAGTTTGATTGCTATAAAAAGGAAACTTGCCTTCTGAGTTATTTATTGGTTTTAGAGATTTTGTTACTGTTAATTTTTTGAGCGCAAACGAATTAAAAGTATTCGCTTGATAGTGGTTTTCTTCAATATTACTGTAAAAAACCTTTTTTGAAAAAGTATTCGAATCTTTTTGGGAAAAAGAGATGTTCACAATGAATAAACAGGCAAATAAAATTATATTTTTCATAATTGGTAGTTTTATATTCAAATATAATAGTAATACTATTAATTAAGAAATAAAAACTATTGTTTTATCTTATAAATTAATAAATAGGATTTATAATAAATTGCGATGCTTTAACTGAAATGAACTTTTAAAAAAAAGAGCTCCTTGCATTATTTAACGCAAGAAGCTCTTTTTAAAGTAAAACTAAAAAGTATTTATTTTCTTAAAATTTTATTTGGAAAAACGACTACACTTTCATGACCATTTTCTCCAACGGCAGCAACTCCAAAAAAGTAGTTATCTATTACAATTCCTTTTAAAGTAAATGCTGTAGTTTCTACATATCTAACATTATCCCAAGTTGGTGAAGTGGTGTCACGCCAGTAAATTTTATATCCTTTAGCACCTTCAACTTTGCTCCATTTTAACTTTACACTTGCCTCTACAATTCCGCCAATAAAAACCTCTTTTGGTGCTTCTGGTGCCCAAGCCAAGTTTGCTAGGTTAAGTGCATTTACAGCAGTTAGTTTTTTAGTATATGGGAAGTTAACATGCTCAAAAGTATCACCATAATCAATTCCGTTTTCTGTTCTAATATCTTGGTGTTGCTGTGTGTAATTTTCATGGGCCTCCATAATTCTAATGCCCGCAAATCCCAGATCATTAAAAGGCCTGTGATGCCCTCCTCTGCCAAATCTATCCAATCTATAAATCATCATAGGATTCATTTCTGGCATGTATGTTTTTACATTTTTGTGAATATATCTTGCCAATTGTCTAGAAATCCCATCCACTTCACCACCATAAAAACGTCTCATCTTGCGCTGTTTTTCAGTTTCATTTGCAGGAACAGGCTCAGAGAAAATTCTAAAAGATCTATTGTCAATAACGCCGTCTACACCTTCGATGTTACCAATCATATCATTATTTAAAATCCCGATAATTTCCCAACCTTTATCTTTGGCATACTTTGCCAAACCTGCGCCACCAAACAAGCCTTGTTCTTCGCCAGAAAGACCCACATAGATAATACTACTTTCAAATTGATAGTTGCTTAGAACTCGTGCGGCTTCGATAGTTCCTGCCATTCCTGATGCATTGTCATTTGCGCCCGGAGCATCTGTGGTGAAATCCATCGCATCACTTGCACGAGAATCGATATCGCCACTCATAATTACATATTTATTAGGGTATTTTGTTCCTTTTTGTACCGCAACAACATTTACAATCCAGGCATCATGGGGCACTCTGCGATTCCCCTCTTTTGTGACGAAGTCTTTTTGATAAAAAACATCTATACACGAATTGCAATTGTTAGCAATTGTTTCGAATTCAGATTTTATCCAACGTCTTGCAGCGCCAATTCCGCGCGTAGAGGAGAGGGTGTCAGAGAAGGTATTTCTTGTGCCAAATGCTGTTAATGTTTTCACATCTGCTTTAATTCTTTCTGCAGAAACAGCATTTATAATATCATATATTCTTGAATCTGTTTGTGCAGAAGCCACAACTGCAAATAATAGAAAGAGCATGGAAAGTTTTTTCATCAATAAAAAATTTAGTCAACTAAAATACAAAATAAAAAAGAGAATAAATCTGTTAAATTTATGCTCCTTTAAACTTTAACAATATTAAAAGTATAAATTTTTTGTAGGACTTGTAGCTACTTGCAAGATCTTATCAGATTTATAAAAAAGGGGGAATAAATTGAGAAAATTGGTTAGATTTTTGAGTTGTTTGCTAAAGATTATATATCCTCATTAGCGCTCTATATTTATGGAAATGGAAATAGAGGTAACCGTCGTTTCTGAAAACAGTATTTTGGAGTCCAATTTTACAAGTTATCGCTGTAAACCAAATAAATATCCTAAGGAGAAACTAAAGAAACCTGTCCTTTTTAGTTTTGTTTCTTTCAAAACGGCATTCGGAAAATTCAAATTATAACCGAATTCAAAGCCAGAATTTTGTGCTTAAAGAAAGTGGAATACTTACTTGCGCCTTCAATAAATCGAAAACATTAATATTGATTATTTCCAAGATTATTTGTCGATTCGTAGAAATAATGCGCTCTATGGTTAAAGATTGTTTGGCAATAATAAAACTGATTGTTGGTCTTAAACGCAGTGAAAAATTCGACGTTCTTTTTAAAGTGAAGTTCACAAAACCATTTGAAACTAATTGATAAGACGCATCTGCACCAAATAAATAGGAAGCAGAAATAGTGGTGCTAAAAATTCGATTTTCATTTCTGATACCAAAACTAGGATCTATCGAGTTTGTAAATCCGGCAGAACCATCTGCATAAAAATATGTTGTATTTTGTAAAATATCCCTCAGGAATAGTGATTCCCAAATATGCTGTGTGCTTTAAGAAGTATCGCCGATAAAACTTTCTGTTACAAAGTTTTTTTTGTGGTTATTTTCTGTTGATTTTTCATAAAATATACTTTAGACCTATTTGTTTATACATAGTTTGAATTTTAGAGCACTATTTTTTCTTCAATAATTTTTACGGCGGTATAATAAGTTGATTTTAATATGCTTTCAGAAATGTATCGCATTTCAGAAATTTGTCGAAAACTCAAATTATCAAAATATTTCACATGAACTATTCGTAGTTTTATTTTGGATTTTATCCCTATCAAAATAGGCATCTTCAAATAAAACTTCTAAATGTGTACTGGATACTTCATCAATATTAGCATAAATTTTCTTCTTGTTTTCTATAAAACGCAAAGATTGGTTGTATGAAATTCTATACATCCAGGTATGTAATATGCTTTTTTTTTAAAAGTTCGCAATGTTTTTATACGCTCTGATAAACGTGTTTTGTAAAACTTCATCTGCATTTTTACGTATAGTTACAATCTTACGAATATGCCAATACAAACGCTCGATAAACATCAAGCAGTTCTCTAAAAGCAATGTCTTTTAGTGCAGGGTTCTTTAACTTTTTAAGAAGCGCTGCCTCTTTATCCAAATTTGTTTCGTTAACTTATATTGTTTTGACCTTTAAAAGTCTGAATAGTTGTATGAATTTATAAAAAAAATCAACTTTTAATAGGCAAATAGTTTTTATAGATGGTTTTATAAATTTTTAGGCTTTTATTTATTTGAAAACTTTACAATCATTTGTATATTTATGGTTTACGGTTAGCAACATTTAATTTTTTAAATTCAATAAATGAAAATCATTATTTCCCCGGCAAAATCTTTAGATTTCGAAAGTAAAGCACCAACAAATTTACACACGCAACCTCGATTTTTAGAACAATCTGAGAAATTAAGTAAAAAACTAAAAACAATTTCACAGAAAAAATTATCTGAAATGATGAAAATATCTGAGGATTTAGCCGCATTAAATTACGCTAGAAATCAAAATTGGGAAACACCATTTACCGAAGAAAACGCGAAACAGGCTATTTATTCTTTTACCGGTGCTGTTTTTATGGGAATTGACATCCATTCTTTAGCAGAAGAAAAAATACCTTTATTACAAAACCGTTTGCGCATTTTATCTGGATTGTATGGTTTGTTAAAACCTTTGGATTTAATGCAACCTTACAGATTAGAGATGGGCACCAAGTTAAAAGTAGGTAGCACCGAAAATCTTTATAAATTTTGGAATAATGATCTTGTAACTTCTTTGAATGAAGAGTTAAAAGAGGATGAGTTATTGGTAAATCTTGCAAGTGCAGAATATTTTAAAGCACTACCAAAAAAGGTTTTAAAAGTTCCAATGATTACCCCTGTTTTTAAAGAATTTAAAAACGGGCAGTATAAAATAGTGATGACCTACGCTAAAAAAGCACGCGGATTAATGGTACGTTATTTAATAGATAATGATGTAAATACGATAGCAGGTTTAAAAGGTTTTAACAGCGATACATATCGTTTTTCTGAAGAACTGTCTTTTGGAAACGATTTGGTTTTTACTCGTTAATTTTTCATTTCATGCATGACCCAGGTGTGGGGTGCCGTTACCGCAAATAAAATGACAAAAACTACGGTCGAAAACAACTCTATTCCGGGTAGTATTTGGTACAATGTTAAAAGTCCAACAATACTAATTATCCAATAAATCATTGCTTTTTTTACATAGAGTAAAATACTTTTTTTATTCAAGTCTCCTGAGATAAATTCTATTTGATGAATAATAGAAGGTATCGAATGCCATAAAATAAAGTAAATAGCAAAACCCAATATTAAAGAAGAAGTTTTAAATACAAGAAAGAGTAATAACAAATACATGAGTTCTTTTAAAAATAGTTTGTAGTTGTTTTTTTTCGATATAATTAGAAACAGGCTTGCCAAACATAAAAAACCTGCACTTATAAATAACGTGAGTTCTATTTGACTTTTAGTGAATGTGAGCCCTGTTAGTTCCTTCATAATTAGATCAACATTAGGGATGGATTGATAAAAAAGTAAAGCAAAGATAAACATGCCATATCCTAAGAAATAAAAAAAATTAAAAACCGAATTTACGTTTATTCTTTCGCCCAGGTGTTCTTCGCCAAAATGGTAGGCGCTCAGTAAAATAAATAATACGATTGCAATAAAAGAACTAAAAAAATAAATTAGCAAGCATAAAAGAATAATACTAATGTAAATTAGAAGATTTTTTAGTATTGACTTTTCTCTTTTATTCTTTACTGATAAAATTAATAAATCATTAGCTCCGTGCAAAATACCTAAGGTTATTACCATGATGTACGCTAAGAAATCCTCGACTACTTCTCCAAACTGAATACTTACCCAAAGTAGGAAAAATGTGAAATAAAGGGTAATATTTTCGTAATTATAACTTTTTAATGCATTCATATTACAAACTTATGATTTTTTTTGTATTTTTGTTAAGTGTTCACGTGAAAACCGTGAACATTTTTACTAACTTAAATTTATAATATATGACTTTATCATTGAATTTTTTATCAATCACTAAAATGGCAACTGACGACTATGTTGGTTTCACATTTTTTGTTGGCTGTATGGCTATGATGGCCGCTTCAGTTTTTTTCTTTTTGTCGATGAACAGCGTGGATAAAAAGTGGAGAATTTCTTTACTAGTGTCTGGTTTGATTACTTTTATTGCTGCAGTGCATTATTTCTACATGAGAGATTATTGGGCAGCTTTCGGAGAGTCTCCAACTTTTTTCAGATATATTGATTGGGTCTTAACAGTTCCATTAATGGCAGTTGAGTTTTATTTAATATTAAAGATTGCAGGGGCAAAAAAATCTTTAATGTGGAGATTAATCTTTTTATCTGTAGTAATGCTTGTAACCGGTTATATTGGTGAAGCAATTAATCCAGAAAATGCTCAAATTTGGGGTCTTATTTCAGGAATCGCTTACTTTGTAATTGTTTATGATATCTGGTTAGGTACTGCTAAAAAGTTAGCTGTAGAGGCTGGTGGAGCCGTGTTATCTGCACACAAAGCTTTATGTTGGTTCGTATTAGTTGGTTGGGCAATTTATCCAATTGGTTATATGGCTGGAACTCCAGGATGGTATTCTGGAATTTTCGGAGGATTGGACTTAAATATCGTTTATAACATTGGTGACGCAATAAATAAAATAGGATTTGGACTAGTAATTTATAACTTGGCTGTTCAAAGCACAAGTGCGAATGCAGCTCAAGCTTCTAAGAAATAATAATTTTAGTTAGTTATTTCTGAAAGTCCAAAAGTCTTAAAAAAGCTTTTGGACTTTTTTTTAACAATTTGGCAAACCAACATTTACAGCCAAACCACCTTCTGAAGTTTCTTTGTAATTTTTATGCATGTCTTTTGCGGTTTCCCACATCGTATCAATTACTTTGTCTAAAGGAACTTTTACTTCTTTAGGGTTTGTTTCTAATGCAATTTCGGCGGCACTAATTGCTTTAATTGCGCCCATAGCATTTCTTTCAATACAGGGTATTTGTACCAAGCCTCCAATAGGGTCGCATGTTAAACCCAAATGATGCTCCATTGCTATTTCTGCTGCAACCAAGGATTGTGCTGGCGTTCCGCCTAATAACTCTGTTAAAGCCGCTGCTGCCATCGCAGAAGAAACTCCAATTTCTGCTTGACAACCACCCATGGCTGCTGAAATAGTTGCATTTTTCTTAAAAACACTGCCAATTTCACCAGCAGTTAATAAGAATTTTTTAATATGACGAAAGTCAGCTTCATGGTTTTCTATAACTAAATAATACATTAAAACTGCAGGAATTACACCAGCACTTCCGTTTGTGGGGGCTGTAACAATTCTACCTAAAGCCGCATTTACTTCATTTACAGAAAGTGCAAAACAGCTTACCCATTTTAAAATTTCTCTAAATTTTACCTCTGTGCTTCTTATGGAAGTAATCCATTCTTGAGGATTTGTATAACTGGTGTCTTTAATTAGTTTTTGATGAGAAGAAAAGGACCTGCGTTTTACATTTAATCCTCCAGGAAGCACTCCTTCTGTATGGCAACCAATGTACATGGACTCTAACATTGTATCCCAAATTCTGTTTAATTCAAAGTCAATTTTATCAGAAGGACGCAATTCCAATTCATTTTTTAAAACAATATCAGAAATTAATAAATCCTCTTTTTCACAATATTGCTCTAACTGAAGTGCTCTCTTAATAGGAAATGGAAAGTTCTTCTTTGTGATTTCTTTCTTGTCTTCTAAATCATCATTCTCTTGCACAATAAAGCCACCACCAATAGAATAATAGGTTTCGGTAGCTATTTCTTTCCCTTTATTAAAGCCTCTAAATGTCATTCCATTTGAGTGAAAAGGAAGAAACTTATTATTAAAGACTACATTTTCAACTGAAAAATTAATTTCTTTCTCTCCGTTAAAATGAAGTTTTTTGCTGCTTTTAATTTGATGGACAATTTTTTCAATGTCAACAATAGGAATATACTCAGGATCTGTTCCACTTAAACCCAATAGAACAGCATAATCGGTGGCATGTCCCTTTCCAGTAAGCGATAGAGAACCAAATAAATCGATCCTAATTCCATCTATTTCATTAAAAAGATGGGCATCTTTTAGAGATTGTATCCATTGTTGGGCTCCTCTCCAGGGGCCTAAGGTGTGAGAACTTGAGGGACCAACACCAATCTTGAGCATATCAAAAACACTAATAAATTGCGACATTCGTAAAAATTATTAAAATATATGCTGTAAATGTAAAAAATCTAACGCAATGAGTTAGATTTTTTGAGTTATTTTAAGAAAGATATTTTTATTTTTTATAAACGGATTCCTTATTAAACTTTTTTACAAGTAGATAGTACACAACTGCTCTGTATTTTTTTCTTTCAGACGTTCCAATTTTTTCCATCACTTCGTAAATCCCGTTTTCTAGGTCTTTATGATTCTCTAATCCTAACTTTTTAATCAAGAAATTATTTTTAATAGTAGCCAACTCTTTCTCATTAGTTTCAGAAACCGCTTCTGCATGCGCTTTGTAAATGCAGGGACCTAAACCTTTTGTTACTGCGGATAATAAGTCTGAGTTGTAGGCTAAGTTTCTATCCTCCATGTATTTTTTATATAAAGTCACTTTTTCCTCAAACTTATTCATATTTTTAAATTTAATTACTAATTTCAAGTTATAGAAAACCCGCTTTTAACTTAGAGGCGCAAAGTGTTTTAGTATTATCAATTTATTTTGAATGCTATTAATGACGCTATCTGAACACAATTTAGTTAAATTTCATCTTTTTTAGTTCTTTTTACAAAGATTTTTTTAAAAATAAAACCGCTAGCAATATTGTTGCTGTTTTCTTTTGTTATTTCTTGTAACAAGAGGTTCTATCGTTTTATTTAATAAAGTTTAAAAACAGGTAAACGTAAATGAGCTGGTTCATAATGAGGTGTTTTTTTATAAATATAGTCTAATTGTGCGCCTGGACTTTTTGCAAAAACGCTGTCAGTTTTAAGTTTTTCATTAAATTTATTTTTAATTTTCGTGTTTTTAATTAAAAACTTTGCTGCTTTATCTTCAAAAACATAGGCAGAATAGCCTTCTTTCTGTTGCAAGACGGTATCGAAAAAATTCCAATTAAAAAATGAATCAGTAGCTTCAGCTTCTAGCGTTTCGAGAAGGTACCGAACACCATTTTGATTGGTAGGAATTAATAAATCGCCAGTTTTAAAAGCAAAGGTTGTGGTTGTTTTAGTAACTTCGGTGTTGTAATGCAAATAATGCCCTTCATACGCAGTTTTCTTTGTTTTGTAACTCGCAATATGATGTGTTTCTACAATTAGTGTTGTGTCTCTTTTAAGACGCGTAAACCCAATGCGATTGTTTTCTAGCCTGTCTATTATTTTATGCCATCCTTGTTGTAAAATATATGCTTTTGGAATGGTGATTTCTTTTTCGGGCAGAAAGTTGTTGTAGTATTTTATTTCTTTTTCATAAGGCTTTGTAGTATCGTAAAACAGCCGTTTTCCCGAGGTAACTTTGCTATCAATATAGCGAGCTTCAAATCCTTTAAAATTTAAAGTTGTCGGGTTTTCTGTATCAACGGTATAAGAAATAGGATAGGTTTTGTTTTTCAAAAGTTCTTGCACTGCTTTTGTTCGTAGGTTCTGAATTATTTCTGAATTTTTTTCTGTAAAGTCCAAAATAGAAAATAGAAGTTCATACGTTTGCTTAACCCGCACTTTGTAGGGTTTTAACATGTGAGTTTCTACCATTAAACCTAAGGTATGAAACAATGTTGTGTAGCCTGTAGAATATCTTGGAGAATCGAAGAACTGAGAAAATCCTGCCTCTGGCGTATTGCCCCAAACATTTACATAAGGAGTAATGATAATGTCTTTTTCTTTTAAAGATGTTTCAAGTTGAGGTTTCATTTTATTTTCTAAAAACCTACCCAAAGTACCACCTAATTTATTATGTTGGGTAAATAAATGTGAAATTGCATATTGATAGTCTGCACCATTACTCACGTGATTGTCAATAAATACATCAGGATTTACAGTATGGAAAATTTCAGCAAAAGCTGCTGCGTTTTTGGAGTCTTGCTTGATAAAGTCCCTGTTTAAATCGAAATTTCTTGCATTGCCTCTAAATCCGTAGGAAATTGGTCCATTCTGATTAGCTCTTGTATGGGAATTTCTATTTAAAGCACCGCCAACATTATAAACTGGAATTATTGCAATTAACGAATTTTTATATTTTTTCTGAAGAGAATCATTTTGAACAATATCTCTTAACAACAGCATAGAAGCGTCTATACCGTCAGGTTCTCCTGGGTGAATTCCATTATTTATTAAAATGCTGTTTTTTTTGGAATTTGTAATTTCTTTTACATTATAAATTCCTTCTTCACTATAAACGACTAAATGTAGCGGTTCACCTGAATCTGTCTGCCCAAAAGAAAACAGTGATATTTGTGAGTATTCTTCCGCTAACTTTTCATAATACCCAATTATATCTTTGTATTCTGGCGTTTGTTTTCCTTTGGTTTTTTCGAATTTTGTGGTAAAGTCTATTTCCTTTTTTATGGAATTATTACAAGAAAAAATAAAGATGAGTACGCCTAAGAGTAATTTTGTTTTCATGACATCTATGATTTAATACGCACTGTTTTGGGCACTAATTTGGTGTAATCACCATTATTTCTTATCACATCTCTCACGATAGAGGAAGAAATATAAGAGGTACTCGCAGCAGTTAATAAAAAGACAGTTTCTATTGGTGCTAAATCTCTATTTGTGTGTGCAATTGCTTTTTCAAACTCAAAGTCTGCGGGGTTTCTAAGGCCTCTCAAAATAAAGTTCACATTATTTTTTTGGCAGAAATGCACAGTTAAACCCTCATAAGCAACTACTTTTATCTTTGGATTGTTACCAAAACAAGCTCTAATAAATTGTTTGCGTTCTTCTAAAGAAAACATGTATTTTTTATCAGCATTGATACCAATAGCTATAATTAATTCATCAAAAAGTTTTACACCTCTTTCTATAATGTCAAAATGACCTAAGGTTATTGGATCAAAAGATCCTGGGAAAATTGCTCTTTTCATTGTTTTGGTTGATTTGCCACGAATTCATGAACTTATGGCTGTTAATTTAAAGCTGTTTCAATTGCATTTGCAAACAATGCTTCCAAAGAAATTCCTGCTGCTTTTGCTTGCTGAGGTAAAATGCTTTCTTCGGTGAAACCGGGTACTGTATTTATCTCTAAGAAATAAGGCTCTTCACCTACGAAAATAAATTCTGCTCTAGAAAAGCCAGAGATATTTAAAATTTTATAAATCTTTTTAGCAGCTTCTTCTACTTTTTTTTGTTGCGCATTGGAAATTCTTGCAGGGGTAACTTCCTGAGATTTTCCTTCGTATTTTGCTTGATAATCAAAGAAATCATTTTCCGAGACTATTTCTGTAATTGGCAATACCTTTGTTTCTCCTTTATATTGAATAATACCTACCGAAACTTCTGTTCCATCTAAAAAAGATTCAATTAAGATTTCTGAATCTTCTTTTAAAGCGATTGCTATCGCAGGTAAAATATCTTTATTTGTATGTGCTTTCGAAATTCCGTAGCTAGAACCGGCATTGTTTGGTTTTATGAAACAAGGCAAACCAACTTTCTGGATGATTTTATCAATATGAATTGCATCTCCTTTGTTTAAGTACATTGAAGTTGCAGCTTTAATGCCATTTGTTTTTAGCACACTTAAAGTATCTCTTTTGTTAAAAGTTAAGGCCATTTGATAAAACGGGGCAGAAGTATGTTTTAAATTAATGAGATCTAAATATGCTAATATTTGTCCGTTTTCTCCAGGTGCGCCATGAATTGCGTTAAAAACACAATCAAATACAACGTGTTTGCCATCAAGTACAAAAGAAAAATCGTTTTTGTCAATCAAATACTCATTTTCTGCAGCATCTAAAACAACCCACTTATCTTTCAGAATTAGCACTCTAAAAGGGGTGTATTTCTCTTTGTTTAGATAGTTGTATACTACGTTTCCACTTTTTATTGAAATGTGTATTTCGGATGAATAACCACCCATTATTATGGCAATATTTTTCTTCATTTTATAAAAAATAATAAAACAAATTTATCAAAATATAAATAGAATCAGCAACGTTTAGTTTTTATATATTTGTAGGATTAAAAAAATGATTATGAGTTTGTTTCAGTTTTTAAAAAGTAAAACTTTTTTTATTCAAATAGCAATTGCTATTGTTGGGTTATTATTGCTCGTTTTTGTCTTGAAATATTGGTTGGGAGTCATTACAAATCACGATCAAAAAATACAAGTTCCCGATTTACAAAAATTAACTATAGATGCTGTTGATAGCGAATTAAAAGAATTGGATTTAGACTATAAAATTATCGATAGTACGAGCTTTAATCCTGAGTATCCAAAAAAATCGGTGATAGAACAAACACCTGAAGCGGGTGATTTTGTAAAAGAAAAACGTAAAATATACCTTACCTTAAATCCCTCTAAATATAGAGATATAACCATGACAGATTTAAATGGACGCACAAAAAGACAGGCTTCTTCTGAGTTGCGAGCAAGAGGTTTACATGTTGGTACAGATTTCACCTATGTAAACGATATTGGTAAAGATGTGGTGAGAGGTATACGTTTTAAAGGAAAAATTGTAAACGAAGGAGATAAATTGCCGCTAAATTCTATTGTAGATTTGGTTTTAGGCGATGGTAAAGGTGGTTAATTCAATTAGCACTTGCCAGTTGTATTAGATAAATAATAGTAAAATAAAAGAGTCATTTTGCAAGAAAACCAGAATCAAGATTTAGAAAAAGAAGAATTATACGAACACCATAAGTTTGTAGCCAATATTGGTCAAGAACCTTTAAGAGTTGACAAGTTTTTAATGAATTTTATTGAAAATGCTACCAGGAGTAAATTACAGCAAGCTGCAAAAGCTGGTAATGTTTTGGTGAATGAGGTAGCGGTAAAATCGAATTATAAAGTAAAACCAAATGATATTGTTCGAATTGTTTTAGCATATCCACCAGCAGAAAATTTATTAGTTGCAGAAGAGCTCCCTCTAGACATTATTTATGAGGATAGCGCTGTAATGGTGGTAAATAAATCTGCAGGAATGGTTGTACATCCTGGTCACGGAAACTACTCGGGAACTCTTGTAAACGGGCTAATTCATCATATTGAAAACTTGCCTACAAATTCTAATGAAAGGCCAGGTTTGGTCCATCGAATTGATAAAGATACAAGTGGTTTGTTAGTAGTTGCCAAGACAGAATTTGCAATGGCTAATCTATCACGTCAATTTTTTGAAAGAACCACAGAACGTCTTTATTACGCTTTGGTGTGGGGTAATGTGGACGACGATGAAGGTAGAATTGAAGGGAATATAGGAAGAAGTTTAAAAAACCGTTTACAAATGACTGTTTTTCCTGATGGCGATTTCGGGAAACATGCAGTGACACACTATAAAGTTTTAGAACGTTTGACCTATGTTACTTTGGTGGAATGTAAATTAGAAACTGGCAGAACGCATCAAATTAGAGCACATTTTAAGTATATTGGACATACACTCTTTAATGATGCCCGTTATGGCGGAAATGATATTTTAAAAGGAACCACCTTTACCAAATACAAGCAGTTTGTGCACAACTGTTTTAAAGTTTTACCAAGACAGGCTTTACATGCTAAAACCTTAGGTTTTAAGCACCCTACAACCGGAGAATTTATGAGATTTAACTCTGAGGTTCCACAAGATATAACGGATTGTTTAGAAAAATGGAGAACGTATTCTGAGAATTCTAAAGATGTAGAATAAGGTTAAAAATAGTTGCTAACTTTTAATATAAATATTTGATATTAAAAGTTAGCAAAATTACTTTTTTAGAGCTGTAAACTAATTATTAGCAGCAACCAGAACCTGGTTCACAGCTATTAGTTGTGCCCATATCAGATATTTTAAGTCTTGGTTTTTTTGCTGGAATTCCACAAGCATCCTCTGCCAAACAAGCGGTTAGTTTTGAAGTTAACAAAAAGTTAGTTCCATCAAAATCTAAATGGTACTTTCCTATGGTTTCTTTCCCTTGATATTCTACTTCAATTTCTAAATCTTCAAGTTTAAATATCTTTTCAGACATTGCTATGATTTGAGCTAATTTTTCGGGTTGTAATCTGTGGTCATAATCATTTTCTGCCCAAAGTTGAAAACTTATAACCGCTTCACTTCTTACTTTTCCGCCACAATCAATAAAGTCTTTGGTTATTTTACCAACTTCTGTTACGTGAAAGTGGGGTTGAACCAAGGCTCCATTTGGCAATTTAAATCCAATATTTTTTAATGTAGAAAGGTGCTTTTTTATTTCTGAAAGTTTCATTTTTTTTGTTTTTAGCAGCAGTTGTCTGCTGAGTTTTTATTCAAAAATTGATTTAATGTATGCCTTATTTTATCCCAATTTTCTTGATCAATACAATAGCAAACACTGGTGCCCTCAATTTTTCCTTTTATAAGTCCTACTTTTTTGAGTTCTTTTAAATGCTGAGAGATTGTAGGTTGCGCCAAACCAATATCTTTTACTAAATCTCCACAAACACAAGTTTCTAATTTTATTAGAAACTCTAAAATTGCAATTCGAGCGGGATGTCCTAATACTTTTGCAATTGCAGCAACTGTATTTTGTTCACTCGTAAAAATCTCTGACTTGGTTAAACCCATTTAAATCTATTTATTGCAATATTACGATTAACTTGATAGATAGTAGCATTTTTAACAGTATTTTAAGCGTTTACATTAAAGTTACTGGAGTACTTTTTCCGTTTTTGACGGTGTACATATCTCAGTTATTAGAACCATCTAATTGTTCCTGCGCTAAATACCTTGGTGAAACTTCTGCAACAAGTGCGATTTTAGTTCCTGTTGTATGCACTGTACTTCTAGAGATAGTATGTATTCATTAGAAAACTAAAAAATAAATTGGGAGTTTTATCTTTTTTTGGATGGAGCTGATAATTTGTATTCCATTAGAAATCAATAAGCTTCCATTGGGTAGCCACGTAATATCCTCAGATTTTCCTATGAACGTAATTGTTTCAATTTCTTTTGTAATCGGGTTCAAAGACTTCACCAACCAATTTTTATGACTTTCTTTACATATAAAGTTCACGAAATGCGAATTCGGAATTTTATGAACAGAACGTCCCACACTTTTTGCAACAGAAATACGCGTTTATTTCATCAAACCTCAAACAAAAAGTGCTAAAGAGCCCTTGACAATACGAACAGCAACTAGCGTGTTATGATTACACCAAGCGAGGTATGCAACCTTTAAATTCGGAATTAATTCTGCTCATTTTTTAGTTTTGTAAGTAGAACTACAAAAATGCTGCAAGCAATTTTTAGCTAATCTAACAGCAGAAATAGTATTAGATTTCGGTCTTCTTTG
>Ga0307489_10000055_pt1 | contig 54943 bp, 95 predicted proteins | sample SB12metaG_FD_202247 | JGI IMG/M metagenome (GOLD analysis project Ga0307489, IMG submission 202247) | Sea-ice brine microbial communities from Beaufort Sea near Barrow, Alaska, United States - SB 1.2 | ecosystem: Environmental > Aquatic > Marine > Coastal | place: USA: Alaska | collected... | reverse complement strand
CTCAAGGTAGAGCGATGCAGGCTGCCCCTGTGAAGCCGAAGTTAAAACCACCTGTTGTTTATAAGCGCTTGGAAATTTAGGTTGCCCCTATGAAGCCGAAGTTCAAACCACCTGGTTGGTGTTAAGCGCTTGACACTTGGATACGATCATCCGCTTTCAAGTTTTGTTTTCACTTTCAACTTGCCCGCTACATCAAGGATATTATCTACCTGGACCTGGCGCTGGAGAGTGCGGTGCGCGCGGTGGTTGAGGGGCAGGGCCAGGGCCACTCGTTCACTTTCAGCTCAACTTGAGCCGTTTCTGACACAGAAAAACACCCTACACACCCTAGACACCCCCTAACACCCCCTTCACACGGGCTACACAACCCGGACGCGCACCCCCTATCCGATGAAAGCGCTCAAGTTGAGCTGAGAAGTGAACGAGTGGAAGCCCCTGTGGAGGGGTCGCTGACCTCCATGGCAGGGGTTTACACTCGTCCTCTTCTCGGCTCAACGTAAGCGCTTTCTGTGGGATAGGGGGTGCACTAAGGGGTTGTTTTGGGGGTGTATAGGAGGTGTGAGGGGGTGTCACAGGGTATTTAGAGTATCTGTTTTTCAGAAATGGCTCAAGTTGAGCTGAAAAGTGGACGAGTGTAAGCCCCTGCTCTATGGCGACCCGTGCGCCGGTGGAGGTGCTCCAGGTGACCGGCAGGGCTTAAACTCGTCCACATTTTTGGTCAACCTGAGCCGTTATTGTCACTGAAACCAGCCAAGCACCCCATCACATGGGACAAAAGTGCTCACGTTGAGCTGAGAAGTGGACGAGTGTAAGCCCCAGGTGACCGGCCTGGTGCTGGAGAACCTGTGCTTGTCGTCGGGGACCAACGCGGAGCTGGTCATCTGCATGCGCGAGTGGCGGGCCGTCGTGGCGGCGGCGGCGCCGCCAGGAGGTGCCGCCCTAGCAGATCATGCCCGCCACGTCATCCAACGATTACACAACCCTAGTGCCTAATCTGTAAAGCGTATTATTATAGTATCTCGTACTACCCGGGGTAAGTAGGCGTTTGGTGAAACTCACCAAAAGTCATCTGACTTTTGGCCAAATCACCAAACTCCAGCTTACACGAAGTTACTAGCCCACAGACTAGGCACTAGTGGCTTGAGTTGAATGTCATCCTATGACACGGCGAGTGAGATCTGGCAGGCCCTGGTCGGTCGGCGGCGGCGGCGAGTGGGCGCTGCAGGCCAAGGCCGTCGCCGACCGCATCGCCAACGCGCTGGGCAGGGGCTTACACTCGTCCAATTTTCGGCTCAACGTAAGCACATTTTGTGGGATACGTTGGGTTCATTACTTCCCCCCAGTCTATTAGACAGGGGGACACGCAGAGGTGTGACCAAACGGCTTAGGTTGAGTTGAAAAGTGGACGAGTGTCAGCCCCTGGCGCTGGGTGACGCGTCGGGTCGGTACATCGGCGCCCTGCAGCCCACCGCCTGTGCCTTGGGCGCCAAGCTGGGCGTGGACAGTCACGTGTTAGACATCTTCTCGGAGGAGATCGTGCGCGGCAGCGCGGTAGGGGCTTACACTCCTTCCCATTTCAGCTCAACTCGAGCTCATCTGTTTACCGTATGACCCAACTTAACTGATGAATGTGTCCTGGAGTTGCACAAATTGAGCTGAAAAGTGGACGAGTGTAAGCCCCTGCAGCGCGGCGGCGCCGCTGTCGCAGATGCTGCGAGCGCTGGACCCGGTGCTGCGCGGCCTGGCGAACATGGGCAAGTGGCAGGTCATCAGCCCGGCAGGGGCTTACACTCATCCACTTCTCAGCTCAACCTAAGCCGTTTCAGGTCACTGAAGCCACAGCAAGCGTCCACTCCTCAGCTCAACCTGAGACGTGTTTGCCGATGCGACCCCTGTACATAGCCAACAGAAAGTGCTCATGTCAAGCCGAAAAGTGGAGGTCTGAAGTCCACAGAAAGTGCTCATGTTGAGCTGAAATCGGAACGAGTGAAAGCCCCTGCAGCCCGGTGGAAGCGGCCGGGGTGGTGGTGGTGGTGGATGACCTCAAGGACATCCAGACGGTGACGTACTCGGCAGGGGCTTACACGCGTTTCGGTTTCAGCTCAACTCAAGCTCTTGTGTCCACCGTGTACCCCAACTGAAGTCATGAATATGTCCTGGAGTTGCTCAAGTTGAGCTCTAACGTGAACGAGTGTAAGCCCCTGGTACTCGGTGCCCACGGTGCTGGTGTGCCGGCGCGTGGGCGGCGAGGAGGACATCCCGATGGGCGTGGTGGCATGGGCTCACACTCGTCCACTTTCCAGCTCAAACTGCGCCGATTTTGTTTCTGACAGACTGACGCCACCCAGCGAATCCCACCAAAAGTGCTTAAATTGAGCCGGAAACGTGGACGAGTGTAAGCCCCTGCGTGGTGGCGGTCATCACTCCGGACATGCCGGACATCCTCAGCCACGTGTCCGTCCGCGCGCGCAACGAGGTAGGGCGGCGCAGGCTGACACTATCAAAACCCGTGTTGAAAGCGCCTGCGGTTTGAGCTCTTGAAGCTGCAATATGATGACCCGCTTTCAAAATTTGCTTTCAAGTTCAACTTGCGCCGCTACAACGAGGGCTGCCTGTTCGCCACGGTGTTCGACTCCGACGCGCTGGCGGACATGGTAGGGCGGTGCAGCTTGACCCTATCAAATTCACGTCGAAAGCGCCTGGAACTAACCGGTTGAAACCGAATACTGAGGAACTGCTTTCAAAGTTTGCTTTCAAATTCAACTTGCGCCGCTACAACATGGCGGCGCTGGCGGGGCAGGCGGTGCGCCTCACGCCCTCGCCCGCCGCGGACAACCTGGAGGTGGCGGTGCTTGCAGGCGGCGTCGACAGCCTCGGCGCCGGCGGCGGCGGCGGCGGCGACGGCGGTGAGGCGGCGGCCGGTCAAGCCATCGTGATTCGGCGGCGTGAGTTTCAGGTAGGGTGATTTCAATGATTGAGCCCAAGGACTCAACCGACGTTGAATCGACGAACCGTCCGCACGTCTGAGCATTTAGCCAAAAGGTATGAGCATTTAGCCAAAAGGTAAGTCATCCGGGGGGCATGTCCGATGTCGGTTGGAGTGTTTGCTCTGAACGACCCTCCCGCCAGGGCAGGTACGCGGTGCCCTCTCCCGAGTTCACGGGCGAGATCGTGGGCAGGGGCTTACACTCGTCCACTTCTCAGCTCCACCTGAGCCGTTTCTGACACAAACTACACCCTAAACACCCCCTGATACCCCCGAACACCTCTCAAATACCCCGTAAGCAACCCCTAAATGCACCCCCTATCCCGCAGAAAGCGCTTACGTTGAGCTGAAAAGTGGACGAGTGTAAGGCCCTGATGGTGGGCAGCAAGTCCCGCAACCTGCAGGAGCTGCGGGGCCGCCTGCCCGACTGGATCAACCTGCCGGCCTCCGTGGCTCTGCCGTTCTGCACCTTCGACGCTGTGCTGGCCGCGCCTGTCAACGCCCTGGTAGGCCAGTGCACGTCGAACCTATCAAACCCATGTTGAAATCGCCTTGAACTGACTGTGTTGAAAGTGTACCATGATGAACTGACACTATCAAGCCAAAGTGGAAAGCGCCTGGAACTGAGCGTGTCGAAATAATATCATGATGAACTGACCCTATCAAATCCAAGTTGCAAGCGCCTGGAACTGAGCGTGTTGAAACTGTGCCGTGATGAGCTGCTTTCAAATTCAACTTGCGCCGCTACACCTTGGTGGCTAAAAAGCTGAACGCGCTTCGCACCGAGCTGGGCTCGTTGGACTTCGGCGACACGGCGGCGTTCGTGGGGTTGTTGGAGCGCGTGCGCGGCGCCATCGCCGAGACGGTCCCGACCCCCGAGCTCGTCCGGGAGATGGAGGCGGCGTTTGCGGCGGAGGCTCTGCCGTGGCCAGTTGCAGGGGCTTACACTCGTCCACATCATCGCTCAACCTGAGCCGTTTTTGTCACTGAAACCAGCAAAGCACTCCACCACATGGGACATAAAGTGCTCACGTTGACCTGAAAAGTGGACGAGTGTAAGCCCCTGGCCGGAGGGCGTCCTGGGCCCGACCGGCGTCGACGGCGGCGGCGGCGGCGGGGGCGGGGCCGGGCAGGGCGCTGAGGCTTGGGCCGCCGTGACCGCCGTGTGGGCCAGCAAGTACAACGAACGCGCGGTGCTCAGCTGCCGCAAGGCGGGCATCAAGCACGAGGACGTCGCCATGGCAGGGGCTCACACTCCTTCCCATTTCAGCTCAACTTGAGCTCCTCTGTCCACTGTATAACCCAAATTAACTCATGAAGGTGTCCTGGAGCTGCTCAAGTTGAGCTCTCACGGGAACGAGTGTAAGCCCCTGATCCATGGCCGTGCTGTGCCAGCCCGTGGTAGGGCGATGCAGAATGACAGGTTCAACACCCGTGTTGAAAGCGCCAGGATCTGAGCGCTTGAGACTAAAATGTGGATCATCTGGTTTCAAATTTTGCTTTCAATATTGAAGTTGCGCCGCTACACCGTGGTCCAATCACGCTACGCCTTCGTGCTCCACACAACCAACCCGCAGACCAACGACGCGGACGAGATCTACGGCGAGGTGGTGTGCGGCATGGGCGAGGCGCTGGTCGGCAACTTCGCGGCAGGGGCTTTCACTCGTTCACGTTAGAGCTCAACTTGAGCAACTCCAGGACACGTTCACGAGCTCAGTCGGGGTATACGGTGGACAGAAGAGCTCAAGTTGAGCTGATTTGAGAACGAGTGTAAGCCCCTACTTCGCGGGGCGCGCGCTCTCCTTCGTGGCGCGCAAAGACGACCTGTCGAACCCGCGCGTGACCGGGTTCCCGTCCAAGGCAACCGGGCTCTTCACGGACGCCCCGACGCTGATCTTCCGCTCGGATTCCAACGGTAGGGCGGTGCAGGTTGAACCGATGAAACCCGTGTTGAAAGCGCCTGGAACTAGGCGCTTGAAACGATAATATGATGAACGGCCTCAAAGTTTGCTTTCAATTCCAACTTGCGCCGCTACACAACGGGGAGGACCTGGAGGGGTTCGCCGGGGCGGGGCTGTACGACAGCATTCAGATGAACGAGGCAGGGGCTTGCACTAGTTCACTTTCAGCTCAACTTGAGCTGTCTTTGTGCCCCACGTAACCTGACTTGGCCCATGACTATATCCCGAATATGCTCAACTTGAGCTCTAACGTAAACGAGTGTAAGCCCCTTGAACGAGGCGACGTTGAAGCCGGTGGATTACTCGACAGACCCGCTGGTGAGCGATGAGAAGTTCCGGCAGCAGACCCTGGCAGCGATCGTGCACGCGGCGATGGAGATCGAGGTGGCGCTGGGGTCGCCGCAGGACATCGAGGGTTGCGTCGCGCCCGACGGCGCGCTGTTTGTGGTGCAAACCAGGCCGCAGGTGTGAGGCGGCGTGTGAGGCGGTGTGAGGCTGGCAGTCAGCGGGCGGGAGTGTCGGATCATAGGCGGGCAGTCAAGTTGCCCGTGTGAAGTCACGAAAGCTGTGGCGTTTTGACCATCATTATTTATTACTTTTACAAAACGAGCACATCTACAGTGTCGCCGTTAGGCCGTGGGAAGCTTGGATCATCCATTGTGTTATCAAGCTAGCCTATTTTTCTCCGTCCTTTGCTATCTATTGTTTCCTGGAATCATCCAGCGTGTCCTGCAGTCCCTGCAGGAGCTCCTCCTCCCGCAGCCCTTTGCCGATCAGCACCACCTTGTTCAGCAACCGCTCGCCGGCCTTCATTCAGGGGCTCTCACACGTCCACTTTTCAGCTCAACCTGAGCCATTTCTGACAGAAATTACACCCTATAACCCCCCCTCGGACCCCCTAACACCTCCCAAACACCCCCTAAACAAACCGGCGATGCACCCCCTATCCCACAGAAAGCGCTGACGTTGAGCCGAAAAGTGGACGAGTGTAAGCCCCTGCCTCCATCGCCGGCCCTGTCGTGATCTCATAAACTTCCCGCACTGCCTGCAACACCTTCCTCTCCCCCTCGGAGCAGGGTCATTGAGAACAAACCCACTCGAACCGAGATTGGATCATGACCGGCCTTCAGGGTGAATGCTCATACAGAACACGCGGGATCGTTTCTTCGATTCAACGTCGGTCGAGAGCCGGTTCTCAGTACCCCCCCTGCCTCGCAACCTGCGATGTACAGCAATCCCTTGGCCCTGAGCACATCCAGTCCCCCGGGATCCTCCCGCCCGCCTTCCCACAAGATGCCTTCGAGCCATGACTCGAACTTGTCTTCGCGCAGCTGCCCTTCAACGGCCAGGCATCAGGGGCTTACACGCGTCCACATCTTTGCTCAACCTGAGCCGGATGTGTCACTGGAACCCAGCAAGGCATCCCACCACACGGGACAGAAAGTACTCACGTTGAGCTGACTAGTGGACGAGTGTAAGCCCCTGCCAGGCATATGGTGCGGATGTCGGCGTCGTGCACGTCCGACATTTCGCCGGCACCCGCCTGGTTGGCCGCCCCCGCCCCCGTCAAGTAGGCACCATAACCACAGCTTTTAGGGTTTAGGTTTTAGGGTTTAGGGTTCAATGTTCAGAGTTTAGGGTTTAGGGACCACAACCAGAAAGTGCGCCGGTACATGTCAGCATAGGCACCGCATGGTAGCTGGTGGTAAGTTCACCAAATAGCATACACAAGCAATAGGCCAATTTCGGTATATCGCCTGGGTGAAATTCCCATACAGAGTTGCAGGGAAAGCGTCAAAGCTCGGCGCGGGAAGTGATACACCAAAAATGGCCGGTTGGTCAGACACATAAATGAGGGCCCATTCCGTGAGTGCCCCTCACCATATATTTCTCCACGCCCTTAGCCCAGAAGCCCTGGCCCGATTGGACAACGTTTTGTGGCGGTGCGGAGGCCAGGTTGCCGAGCACAGGGCGCTTGCCCGCGCGGCCCGTGCCCAGGGACTTACACTCGTCCAGTTTCCAGCTCAGCCTAAGCCGCTCTGGTCACACCTCCCCGTGTCCCCCTGTCTAATAGACTAGGGGAAAATCATGCACCCAGCGTATCCCACACACAAAGTGTGCTTACGTTGAGCCGAAAAGTGGATGAATGCAAGCCCCTGCCCGTGCCGCCCGCGCCGCCCGTGACGGCCCCTTGGTTCAGGATCACACCCAGGTCCACCGTGCTGCGCGTCGACCGCACCACGCGCGCCGTATAGTACGGCCGCAACGAGCAATCGGAAGCTCAACGTGAAACCAAATCAGCGCATGGTATTTGAAGCGTTGAAAGCAGGCGACCTGAAGCCGGGTTTGAAGTTGCAGCGCCGCCACCTGACTGTTTGCTCATGATGTACCGGTGCAGCCGTGGATGCGGCGAGTGCTGACTGTTTGCTCATAGTGTACCAGTGCACCCGGGGATGCGGCGAGTGCTGACTGTTTGCTCATAGTGTACCGGCGCACCTCAGCGTTGATGCTGGTGAGCACCCGCTCGATCTCGTCCAGCTCGCTCTCCGACACCAGGTTGTAGCGGCGCAGGTTGAATTTGAAAGCAAAACTTGAAAGCGGTATATCATATTCTAGTTTCGAACGCTTAGTTCCAGGCGGTTTCAACTTGGGTTTCATAGGGTCAATCTGCACCGCCCTACCAGGTCCGTCTTGTTCAGAATCAGCGTATCGGCGTACGCCACCTGGATGTAGCGGCGCAAGTTGAATTTGAAAGCAGAAGTTGAAAGCAGTATATCACAATTTAGTTTCAAGCGCTTAGTTCCAGGCGGTTTCAACTTGTGTTTGATAGGGTCAACCAGCATTGCCCTACCTGGAGCGCCGCCTCCTTGTTCTCCCTGAGCTGCCGCCGAATGTTGGACGCGTCCACCAAGGTCACCACGCAATCCAGAACCCCCGTGTCTAGAGTCCGGCAGAAAATGGGTTTAAAACATCACACTGTGGCAATAGGCCGATTTCGGTGTATCGCCTGTGTAAAGTGCCCATACAGAGTTGCGGGCAAAGCGTCAGCGCTCCTCGCGGGAAAGCAGGCACCATGTTGAATGCCCATACAGAGTTGCGGGCAAAGCGTCAGCGCTCCGCGCGACAAGCGATATGCCGAAATCGGCCTATTGAACTCGACAGGCGAGCGGCGAGGGTTGGAGGAATGAGTTTGAAGGACGGGATAGTGCGAGCAAGATCTGGCGGGCCCCACCCCCGTCCTCTTCCAGGAGCTCGTCGTCCACCCACAGCTCCTGCGCCAAGGTGTAAGGGCCCAAGTCGAATTTGACACCGAAACTTGAAAGCGGTCCATCACATTTTAGTATCAAGCGCTTAGTTCCAGGCGGTTTCAACCTGGGTTTCATAGGGTCAACCTGCACCGCCCTACCACGGGCCCGGGGTCGGCTAGCCCGGTGGTCTCCAACAAGATGAAGTCGAACTTCTTGCCCGTCTGCAGGGGCTTACACTCGTTCACTGTTGAGCTCAACTTGAGCCGTGTCTGACACACAAAAACACCCTACACACCCTAAACACCCCCTAACACCCCCTTGACACGGGCTACACAACCCCCACGCGCAGACCCCTATCCCATACAAAGCGCTCAAGTTGAGCTGAGAAGTGAACGAGTGTAAGCCCCCGCCCGTCTGTGCGCGGCGCTCGAGCAGGTTGTCGATGGTCTGAAGCAGGCTGCCCGTCGCGCAGGGCCTGACACGGGTGCACCGGTACACTATGAGCAAATGGTCAGGTGGCGCCGCATACACGGGTGCACCGGTACACTATGAGCAAACAGTCAGCACCCGCTGCATCCACGGGTGCTCCGGTACACTATGAGCAAACAGTCGCGTGGCGCCACATCCACGGACCCGACACGGCGTCCACTCGTACCCTTGTCAGCTCGACCGCCAGCCGCCACAGCTGTGGTAGCCGTGGTGTTGTCCCTGGAATCACTCACGATATCCCCGATAGGCACCCCAAAGATGCTCACGTTGAGGTGAAAGGTGACGTTACATCCGTCCACTTCTCAGCTCAACCTCAGCCGTCCCTGCCACAAAAACACCCCGTGACAACCGTGGCAACCCCTGACACCCCCTAAACATCGCCTAAAGAACCCTGAAACGCACTCCCTATCCCACAGAAAGCGCTTAAGTCGAGCTGAAAAGTGGACGAGGGTAAGCCCTTGGTGACGACGGTACTCGCAATGGGGTGAGGCCGTGCCTTGACAGTGCAGCACACGCAGCCGTTGTTGAGCTCCACCCACTCCTCCACCGCGGACTCGCCGTCGCCGTCGCCGCGCTTGTCCGTCACCAGCATCTTCTCCACGCCCGGCTCGCAGGGCCGCACCACTTTTCCTACGGTACCTCAACTACTTGAGCATCGTGCAGGTCCCGACCCGACTAGAGCATCTCTGATGTCCCGAGTGGAAAGCAAACGAGACTGCCCTTGGAGATGAGAGTTGGGTGGTTTCAGGGACAACACCACAGGTACCACAGCTGCGACGGCTTTCAAGTTGAGCTGGGAAGGGGATGCCATGTGTGTACGGCCCTGCCAGCTCGGCACCGAACTCGTTGAGGATGACGGCGACGCGGTACCCGTGGTCGGCGTTCAGGATGTAGTTCACCAGCGTGGTCTTGCCCGCGCCCAGAAACCCCGTCACCACGGTCACGCCCGTCGGCGGCATGGCGGCGGTGGTAGCGGTGGCGGCGGTGGCGGCGGGCGGCGGCGGCGGCAGCGGGAGGGGGGTGGAGGGCGCGGGGCACGAGTGAGGTGAGCACTCCTCTGGGCACCTGCGAGGTCTGATGGTGATGGTGTGGGCGTGTGGCCGCGAGACACGGAGATTTTGACACTTGTTTTGTGAGGGGGGCAGCACTGCAATCACTGCCAAAACACTGCCAATCGGCACTGCCGCGGTGTTCCGATGCGTGAAGGGTTTTCCGTCCCTCTGATTGGTCCGACAGCAGTGCTGTCGTCTGCTGTGGCAGTGCTGCCCTATGGCGGTGATTGGAAGTGATGGCAGTGCCGGGCCCGGGGGGATCAACGGATTTTGGCAGATTGCGTGAGGCGGCGTTGGCAGTGACTGGGCAGTGATTCTTCGAGCAAATCGGCAGTGATGTGGCAGTGATGTGGCAGTGCTCTGGCATGCGATGGACCAATCAGAGGGACGGAAAACCCTTCACGCATCGGAACACCGCGGCAGTGCCGATTGGCAGTGTTTTGGCAGTGATTGCAGTGCTGCCCCCCTCACATTGTTTGCCAGATTTTGGCCTGAGATTTTCGACCTCTCCGAGGAATTCGGTGTCGCATTTGGTTTGAACCAACTTCTGCGGCGCGCCCCCGGCCTGCCGGAATGGAAGGGCGCCGCCGTGCGCTTCGCGGCGGCTTCATGGTCGGGGCGGTCGCCTCCTGGGTTTCTCGCTGCGCCCCGTGACGGTATTAAGGCATGGCCTTCGCCTAGCCGGGAAAGCATAGTCTTCAATCCTCGGCAGGTCGGCAGTTCGTGGTTTTCCAGGCTGTTGTTGCCGCCAGGCTGACAGGCTGCAGAGGCGCGCTCATCGCATTGTGATGGCCGAGCGGCACGCGAGGGGTACGTGGGATAGCGTGATGGAGGCGGGCGCCGCCGACCGCCGCTCGCCCGCCGCGTCGAGCGGCAGCGGCCGCCGAGGCCGAGCAGGAGGGTTGGGAGATTTTGTGAAAGGGCACCCCCGGGGGCACGAGTACGAGCACCACGACGACTCGTTCAACGACCGGACGCCGATGGCCCGAGAGGCGCACCCCACCGCAGACGACCCCCAACCCACTGCCGCCGCCGCCGCTGCCGTCGCCGCCCCCACGGCGTTTGAAACCACGAAGCGGCTTTGGTCGAGGGAGCTGGAGACCTGGGCGGCTGAGGCCGAGGAAGCGTTGCTCTCCACGCCCCCAACATCCGCGGAGGATGCCGACATTGGAGTCGGAGCTGCTTCAGACGACGGCAAGGACGTCCCCTGACTGTTTGCTCATCCTCAAGCTTCGCATGGCCACTTGTTCCCTGACTGTTTGCCCATAGCGTACCAGTGTACTCGTAAGACCCTGAACGACGGGAAGGACGACGAGGACGAGCTTTCGGATTTGGGAGCTCCTGGAGAATCATACCACAGCTTTGCGGCCACCGCGACGGCTTTCCACGCACTGATGCCACGATCATTCGCCGGAGGGGGAGGAGGAGAAGGAGGAGGAGGAGGTGCAGGAGGAGGAGGGGGAGCAGGAGGTGCAAGAACAATTGGAACGGGCCGTGGAGGAGAGGGAGGAAAAGGAGGGGCTGGAGAATCATACCGCAGCTTCCTGGCCACCACGACCGCGGTCTGCGCGCTGACACCACCGTCACCCTCTGCTGAAGACGAAGAACAATACAGCATCTTCGCTGTCACGGCGACAGCTCTCAGTGCGATCACGCCACCGTCATCCGCCGCAGATGGAGGATCATACCACAGGTTCCTGGCAAGGTCTACAGCTATCCACGCACTCACGCCAAAGTCATCTGCCAGAGCTGGAGAATCCGAATCCTACCTCTCCACGCCACCATCTTCCGCCGGAGTTAAGGAATCCTACCGCAGCCTTGCGGCCACAGCCGGCACCGCGGCAGCCATCCGCGCGCTCGGCGCCGTGCCATCTGTGTCGCGCCTGGCCAAATCTTCCACCCCAGACTCGGGCGGTAGGGACATGCAAACATTGCCCGCAAGGTCATCTAGCGCCTTTAAATGACTCGTCATGTTTATTGATGTAAATGGCATACTTTGATGTGGCGAGCAACATCTACCAGGCCCTACTGCGTGCCCCCCTTGAGCCGCCCGCACGCTACCCCGCCGTGAAGCTCTACCCGCGCTACACCGACACCGGCACCACCGGGTCACCGCGCTACTACGACACCGCCTCCGATACCCAGTCCAGTGTCATTCAGCGAGCGTGGCAGATTGAGCGAGCTGAAGCTGGAGCGGGGACGGGGGCGGCGGCGGAGGGCTCTAGCGGCGGTGATGGAATCGGTAACGGTGACTCGGCGGCGCACCGGCCGCGGCGCTGGGGGCACGGGGCGTCGGGGGCGGGCGCGGCGGCGGGGACGGGCGCGACGGCGGAGGCGGTTGTGGCGCGTGCAGTCGAGGCGGTGGCGGCTGGGCCAGGGCCGGGGCAGGTGTCACCGATGGACGTTCGCTTCATGCCGGTGGAATCTCCGACGCGCAAGATCGCCGCCGCTGCCGTCGCGGCGCGGATGCAGTTGCAGCACCAGCACCAGCGCAACACACAGCTGGCGTCGCCCACGCCCGCGCGAGCGCCGCCACCGCCGCCAATATCACCGGCCGCGAAGTCTTCCCCCTTCCCCGCGGGCGCCAGCGCGGGCCACGGAAGCGCGCCATCCTGGCGGCAAACGACGCCGGTGCGGCGCGAGCCAGCCAGCACGCTGCCGCCAACGCCGGCGACTCCCCCGGTGCTGACGGACATTCTCAACTTTGCCAGGTCTGGCAAGACGGAGGCGGAGGCGGAGGCGGAGGCGGGAGGGATGGCGGAGGCGGAGGCAGCGGCGGCGGAGGCGGAGGGGATGGCGGAGGCGGAGGCGGAGGCAGCGGCGGCGGAGGCGGAGGCAGCGGCGGCGGAGGCGGAGGCATCGGCGGCGGAGGGGATGGCGGAGCAGGAGGAGGTGGCATGCAGAGATATTGAACGAAGAGAAGGAGGAAGAGGCGGAGGAGGAGGAGGATACGAAGGAGGAGGACGAGGACGAGAGTTACACCATGAGAAACAAATCAGAGGAGGAAGTCCCACAGGGCGCGGAGACGTGGCGTCATGGCGATCGACGCCCTTTGGGGGCGCGTCCTTCGCCGCATCCGCCACCTCCTCCTCCTCATCCTCCTCCGTCTCGCCGCTTCCTCCTCCGCCTTCGCCTCGCCTCCTCGCTGCCTCCTCCGCCGCCGCATTCTCCGCCGCCTCAGCCCGCCGCGGAACCCCAGCCCGTGCCCGCCCAGGTGGCTGCGGCAACTTCGCGGCCCAGCGCTCACTCTCCACTCCAGCCGCCGCCGCTGCCGGAGCCAACTACGTAATACCCTGCCCCTCCCAGTCCCCCGCCCACGGGGGCAGCGGCAGCCAACTAAACGCCGGGAGTTCTCCCAGAACCCCCTCCGCCTTCGCCACCACCGCGACAGCTGACGCCAATGTCACCAACAGAGACACGCGAGGGTCTCCCAAGACCACCTCAGTGGAGAACGGAGGGCCGCGAACGTCTCCCAAAACCCCCTCTGCCTCCACCACCTCAGCAGTAGCCAGCGCCGACATCACCGACGGCGAGAACCGAGAACCGCGAGAGCCCAAGGTAGGGCGGTGCAGATAGACCCTATCAAACCCTCGTTGAAAGCGCCTGGAACTAATCTCTTGACAATAAAATGTAATAAACCGCTTTCAACTTTTGCTTTCAAACTCAACTTGCGCCGCTACACCAAGGACAACAACACTACCAACAGCGCCGCTGTGGAAGCCATGGCGCTGCGCGCTGAGGTGTCGGCGCGTCGGCAAGAGTCTGGTTTGACCGAACAGATGCGCCTTGCGCTACCGGGCGAGGCAGGGGGATTATTGAGAACAAGCACCCGACCGATGATGAATCCCCTCCTCCTTCTCAGCGCGTCTGTATGAGCATTCACCCTGAAGGTGAGAGTCATGCGGCACGACCGATATCGTTTCGAGTGCTTGTCCTGAATCACCCTCTTGCGAGGGGCGGCAGGCGCCGACGGCGACGGCGGTGGCGGCGGCGCAGCAAGAGGCGCGCGACGCTATGCACGCGCTGAGGGCGCTGCGGGATGTGGCGCAGCGGTAGGGCGGTGCAGGTTTGCCCTATGAAACCCGCGTTGAGAGCGCCTGAAACCAAGCTCTTGAAACTAACATGTGATTAAACCGCTCCCAAACTTTGCTTTCAAATTCAACTTGCGCCGGCACACAGCGGGAGCGGAGCGCGCACGGCACGGAGGTCGCGGCGCTGCGTGCCGCAGTGGAGGACGCGAGGCGGCGGGCGCGCGAGGAGGTGGGGGCGGAGATGGAGGAGGAGATGAAGGCGACGGTGGCGGCGGCGATGGAGAGGAGAGAGGCAGGGGCTTACACTCGTCCACTTCTCAGCTGAACTTGAGCCGTTTCTGACACAAAATACACCCTAAACACCCCCTGATACTCATGAACACCCCCTGACACCTCCTAGACACCCCTAAACAACCCCTGAACAACCCCTGAATGCACCCCCTATCCCACAGAATGCGCTCAAGTTGAGGCGAAAAATGGACGAGTGTAAGCCCCTGGAGAGAGGCGGAGTTGAACGCGGCGGCGGCGGCAGTGGTGCATGAGGTTGGGCGCGAGGCAGACCGGCGCTGCGCAGCCGCTAATGCCGCCCTCGCGGACGCCTACGCGGACGCCGACCGACGCTGCGCAGCCGCTGCTGCCGCCGTCGACGCCGCGAACCGCTGCGCCGAACAGGCTGGGGCGGTGCAGGTTGCCAGTATCAAGACCCGAGTTGAAAGCACGCCTGGTTTCAGCGCTTGAAACTAAAATGTGATGAACCGCTTTCAAACTTTGCTTACAAATTCAACTTGCGCCGCTACAACAGGCCCAGTCCACCATCGCCGCCGCCGTCGCCGAGGCCACCGCCAACGCCAATGCCGGCACGGTGCGTCGCATCGCCGAGGTGGGGCGGTGCAGGCTGACCCTATGAAACCCAAGTTGAAGCCGCCTGAAAGTAAGCCCTTGAAACTAATGTGTGATCTACTGCTTTCAACTTATGCTTTCAAAATGAGCTTGCGCCGCTCTACCGAGGCAGTCGCAGCTGCTGACGAGGTCGAGGCGGACGCCGAGCGTCGTATCGCCGAAGCTGCCGCGGCCGCCGCCGAGTACGCCGATGCCTCCGACGCCGACGCGGAGCGTCGCGTCGCATCCGCCACCGCCGAAGCCAAAGCCTCAAACGCCGACGCCGCGCGTCGCATCGCTGAGGCTGCCGCCGCCGCGAGCGATAACAACGTTAACGTCGAGCGCCGTGTAGCGGAAGCTGCCGCCGCCGCCGATTACCGTGTCGCGGAGGCTTGCTCCGCCGCCGCTGCTGCCGAGCGCCGCGCGTTCGAGGCGCATGCCGCCATCGCCGTTGCCGTCGCCCAGGCCGCACGCGCCGTGGATGCGGTGGAGGCGGAATGCCGCGGCGCCGTGAACGCCGCCAACGCTGCGATGGAGGCCAAGGTGATGGAACTGGAAGAGATGGAGGCGACCCTGACGGAGGCCAATGCAAAGGCCATCATTGAATTCTCTGAGCTGCGTGAGGCGGCTAAGTCGTCGATCGCCGCTGCACGCCGTGCGGCGGACGCGCGTGTGGCGGCGGCGGAGGCGGCGATCGCTGTGGCGGATACCGCCGCAGATGCTCGTGTCGCGGCGGCGGAGGCAGCGGCGGATGCTCGTGCCGCGGCAGCGGAGGCGACGGCGCGGGCGGCAACCGAGGCGGCGGAAGAAGAGTGCGTGGAGCTAGTGACAGTGGCAGAGGCGGTGGCGGCGGAGAAAGTGGCGGCGGCGGAAGCGGAAATGAAACAGGCGATGGAACGGATGACGGTGGAGGCAATGAGCGGTTCCGTCGCGGAAGCAGCGGCGCTGGAGGCCGCATTTGATGAGCGTGTGGCGCAGATAGAGGCCGCCGCCGCCGCGCGCGTCGAGGCCGACGCGAAGGACGCAAAAGCAGAACGCTCCGCCGCCGCCGCGACGCGTCAGAGTAGGATGCGCGGCATGTCTGCCCGGGCTAGGGCGTGGCGGGCGGGGCTACGGGTGGAGGGGGCGTTCAGAGCGTGGGCGCGGCAGTGTAGGCTACAGGAGATGTCAGAGCGGGTGAGGGCGTGGCGGGCGAGGTCGGGGGTGGAGCGAGCTTTCAAGGTAGCGCGGTGCAGGTTGACCCTATCAAACCCACGTTGAAAGCGCCTGGAACTAAGCGCTTGAAATTAAAATATGATGTACTGCTTTCCATTTTGCCTCAATTTTGCTTTCAATTTCAACTTGCGCCGTTCCATCAAGGCGTGGAGGAAGCGGGCGCGGGTGCGGGCGTGGCGGAGGGAGGGCGTGGATGTGTTCCGGCGCAGGCGCCAGGAGCTGATGGCGGCGGCGGCGTGCGGCGCCTGGCTGCACGCGACACGGAGGCGGCGGCGCGCGCGGCGCGTGTTGGCCGCGCGGCGCTATCACCGGGCCGCAATGGTGCTCCGCGCTTGGGCCGCCGCTGCGGCCATCGCCGCTGCCACTGCGCACTCCAAACACACAGCGGAGTTGACGCCGAGCACCACGGCATGCAACTCCAAACCCGTCAAAGAGAACGTGACTGTCCCGGTGAAGGCGGCCAAGCGGGTCACAGAGACCAAACACCTCGTCAAGGACAGTCACAAGGTAGAGCGGTGCAGGTTGACCCTATCAATTCCACGATGAAACCGCCTGGAACTAATCCCTTGAAACTGTAACATGACCAAGTGCTTTCACACTTTGCTTTGAAATTCAACTTGCGCCGCTACAGCAAGGGCGGCAGGGGTGTCACCAAGGGCACGGTCAACGTCAAGGGACAGGTATCTGATATCCGAGACTCTGCTGCTGCCTCCCAACGAGACACCACCCGCTTCTACTCCGCCACCGCCTCCTCCTCCGCACACATCACGGTGACCACCGCTGCGGCCGCCAGATCGCGCTCTGGGACGCCCCGGTGCTTACCGCCTCGCCTGTGGATGCCGGGGACAGCGTCTCGAGCCACGACGCCCACGCGCACGCCCCCTGCGCCGTCGATGCCGGCCTTCTCCGTGAACGTCGTCGCCGCCGCCGCCAGAAGCCGCTCCAGGACGCCCCCGCGAGCCGCGCCCCCTCAGCTATGGATGCCGCCGCCGCCGCCGCCACCGTCGTATCGCTTTCTGACATCACCATGTGTGCCCCCTCGACCATGGATGCCGGCGTCGTCGACACCCGCAGGGCGAAGCGTCGAGGCCTTTAAGGAGACGGAGACGCCCTGTAATGGATCGGCGCCCGGCTCCCGTCACACCTCGCCCCATCGCAGCTCAGCGCCCGGCTCCCGCTCGACCTCCTCTGCTGCCGCCGCCGCCGCCGCTACCTCCTCTGCTGCCGCCGCCGCCGCGGGCGCCAGACTATTCCATGACCGCCGCGGAGACGGCGGCGACAAAGGCGGCAGTGGCGACGGCGACAGAAGCGGCAGAGGAGGCGGCAGCGGCAGAGGGGGACCGGTATACTATGAGCAACCCGATATGGCGACGGCGGCGGCGTTCTCTCCTTCGCCGCCCCTGGAGTCTCGCCTACAGCAGCAGCTAGGGGCCCATGGTCTGGTTGGTGGCGGGTTAGGGGTTGAGTGGCCAGCGCTGGACCACTCGCTTATGCAGCACGCCGAGCAGCAGCCAATGAACGATGCGGCCGATCCGCCATACATCGCCGAGCTCGACAAGCATCGCCATACCGCCGCCAGTAACGCCGCTGCGGGCCTTGTCGTCGCGCTCATGCCGTCCTTCAGCTTCTCGGTAGGGTGGTACAGGTTTAGGTTTTGGGTTTAGGGTTTAGGGTACATGTTGACCCATTAAAATCCATGTTGAAACCGACTGGAAGTAAGCGATTGAAACTGAAGTATGATATACTGCTGTCAACTTCTGCTTTCAAACTCAGCTTGCGCCGCTACATCTTGGGGGTCAAGAACAGCATTAATCGCAGCGCGGGGGGCGCAGGCGACGGTTTTGAGATGATGGCTGGTGGGCACGGTGGCGCTAGTCAGGTAGGGCGGTGCAGGTTGACCCTATGGTACCCCAGTTGAAACCGCCTGGAACTACGCACTTGAAACTATAATGTGTTATACTGCTTTCAACTTTTGCTTTCAAATTCAACATGGGCCGCTACAGCCAGGGGTACAGGGACGGGTCTATCTGTAGCGACCACCACGCTGTCTATGGCACCGACCAACCGACCGATAGTTTCACCTCCCTGACCGACCACCATGCCTTCACCTTCCATGGCACCGATACCACCTCGCCTTCCATGCTTCTTCCCCTCCCCCCTTTATCCTGGACCACCGCTGCCGCGACCGCTGCCGCGACCGCCGCCTATTCCTATGAGCAACCCGTGAGGGGCGGCGGCGGCGGCGGCGGCGGTGGCGATTCCCACGCTACATTTCATCACGACTTCGCTGCGTCTCGCCCCGTGGTAGGGCGGTGCAGGTTGACCCTATCAGACTCAAGTTGAAACCGCCCGGAACTAAGCGATTGAAACTAAACTGTGATGCACTGCTTTCAACTTCTGCTTTCAAATTCAACTTGTGCCGCTACACCGTGGAGGTGGCGATGGGCACCATGCTTGAATCACTGGAGACAGCCGGGCGGTTGATCGCGGGATACGCTTTTGACGAGGACGAGATGGAGGCAGGGGCTTACACTCGTTCACTTTCCAGCTCAACTTGAGCCGTGTCTGACACACAAAAACACCCTACTCACCCTAAACACCCCCATAACACCCCCTTAATACGGGCTACACAACCCCTGCGCGCACCCCCTATCCCATACAAAGCGCTCAAGTTAAGCTGAGAAGTCAACGAGTGTGAGCCCCTAGATGGAGGCATGGCGGCGGCGGGAACAGTGGGAGCGTGGGACCTCTATGAGCGAACAGCCGAAGCAGTACCCAGAGGAGGAGGCGGAGGCGTGGGTGGAGGCGGCGGCGGTAGAGGACGCGCTGCAGGAGGCCAGGATGGCGGCGACGGCTCTGGCGGTGGCGGGCAGTAGGCAGGGGCTTACACTCGTCCACTTTTCAGCTCAACTTGAGCGCTTTGTATGGGATAGGGGGTGCGCGTAGGGGCTGTGTAGCCCGTGTTAAGGGGGTATTAGGGGGTGTTAGGAGGTTTAGGGTGTGTAGGGTGTCTTCTTGTGTCAGACACGGCTCAAGTTGAGCTGAGAAGGGGACGAGTGTAAGCCCCTGGCAGTAGGTCGGCCACGTCGCCGCCGGAAAGCGCACGGCGCGCGCTGTGGAACGACGACGCTGACGATGCAGCTACCGTGTACGCCGACGCGACCGCCACCTACGCCTCCGCAACCTTCTTGGCCCCACCAATGCGTGACACACTGTGAGACGGCACCACCGCCGCTGCTGACTTGGCCCTCCGGCTGCGTATCGCTGGGAATTAGGGTTTAGGTTTAGGGTATGGGGTTTAGCACCCTAGCCACGAGTAAAGATCCTGAGGGCATGACTCAACGCTCACACTGAAGGAGGACGCATAGTCTGCATAGAGCACTAGAAACGAGTATAGCGTATGAATATGTGCGTGATGTAGATAGCTCCTATAATATATGATGCGATATCATAGTCAACACGAAAAGAAAAATGGTGGAACTGGAGGACGTGCAGCTATATTGCTGTTGGGCGGGCACCTGGAGGTAGTGCAGTGGGCGCGGGAGCACGACTGCACGTGGGATGCGAGGTCTCGTGCATCCGCCGCTGCGTACAGGCACCTTGCGGTTGCAGTGGTTGCGAGAGGACGGCTGCCCATGGGACGAGTGGACACGTGTGTTGTTTGGGGCTTTGATCCGCTTGGGGCGAGCAACTGGATGATCTTGAAGTGGGCGCGGGCGCACGACTGAGTGTGGGATGGAAGGACTTGTGAACACGCCGCGCAGCGCGGATTTTACGAGGTGCTGAGGTGGGCGGTGGGGAATGGATGTCCGCGTCCGGAGGATTGAGATGAGGATTCGGAGGAGGAGGAGGAGGAGGAGGAGGAACAGGAGTAGGAAGTGTAGCTCGCTCAAGCGGGTCGCTATATTACGAAATCACCGCGGCTCGGGCCACGCACAAAAAGTGTCATGAAAGAATATTAAGCTACTCATGAAACAGGAAATGACAGCTACGCTGCGCAATTCTATAAATGCCTTGCGCAGAGCCGTGAAATGTCGCGGGATGTAAACCAGGGTTTAGGGTTTAGGCCTAACCGAAAACCCTTAACCCTAAACCCTGGCAGTGCGTCATCAGTACATGTACCCCGGATAAGCCGCGTACGCTGACGGCGGGTAAGCGCCATACTGCCCCGGCCCCGCTGTAGCCATACTGTAGCCCGGATACTGCGCAGCCGGGTACTGCTGATACGCCGCGGCGGACGCCGCCGCCGCCGCCGCCCAGGGGCTTACACTCGTTCACGTTCGAGCTCAACTTGAGCAACTCTGGGACGCGTTCATGAGCTAAGTCGGGTGATGCAGTGCACAGAAGAGCTCAAGTTGAGCTGAATTGGGAACGAGTGTAAGCCCCTGCCGCCGCCGCCGCCGCCGCCGCGGGGTCCATCTTCTGCGCCTTCGCCTAGGGCCAGGCGGAATATGCCGGCATAATTGGGCATAATTGGGCATAATTGGGCATAATTGGGCGTAATCCGAGCATAATAGGCTGAACTTGGGGAATTAAGCATAGGGAACTTGGGCAAATCGAGAATTCCAGCATAATGCCAGGAAATTTATGCAAAACTGGGCATAATTGGGCATCGTCCGAGCATAATAGGCTGAATTTGGGGGATTAAGCATGGGAAATTTGGGCAAAAGAATAAGCATGTTCCACCTGGGCCTACCCTGGCCGACGCCTCCGCCGCCGCGTCCTCCGCCGCGCTGGTTTCACGGCGGCGCTTGCGCGACTCCTTGGCCTGCACCCAAGGGCTGACACCCGTCCACCTTTCGGCTCAATGTACGCGCTTTCTGTGGGACAGGGGGTGCATTTAGGGGTTGTTAAGGGGGTGCTTAGGAGGTGTTGGGGGGTATTGGAGGTATTTAGGGTGTATTTTGTATCAGAACTGGCTCAGGTTGAGCGGAAGAGTGGACGAGTGTAAGCCCCTGCCTGCACCGTCTGCGGGAACCGCGCCCCGTGTGCCTCCTCCGCCGCCGCCACATCCTCCGCGCCCCCCAGAAGGTCCGCCAACTCCCAGGGGCTTACACTCGTTCACGTTAGAGCTCCACTTGAGCAACTCCAGGACACGTTCATGAGCTCAGTCGGGTTATATGGTGGACAGAAGAGCTCAAGTTGAGCTGAATTGGGAACGAGTGTAAGCCCCTGCGAACTCCGCCGCCTGCGCCGACAGACGCTCCCGCTCCTCCGCGGACAGCCCCCCCCCGGCTGACAGGGGCTTACACTCGTTCACATCAGAGCTCAACTTGAGCAACTCCAGGACACATTCATCAGTTACGTTGGGTTATACGGTTGACAGATGAGATCGAGTGGAGCTGAAATGCGAAATAGTGTAAGCCCCTGCCCGCCGCCTCATCCCCCCCGCCGCCGCCGCCACCGCCCCCGCTGCCCTCGCCCCCGCCCCCGCTGCCTGATCCCCCCCCGCAGCATCGCCCGACAAGCTCCCGCACCCGCCTGTGCCCAGGGACAGGCAGATAATACCCCCCCTCCATATGATGCACTTCAACTCAACAAACCGAGGGTCTCTACCGTGTGGAGCATGACGAGGCAAGCATTAGGTGGCGATTCAACTCAAGAGACGAGGGTCTCTGCCGCGTGGGACTTGACGAGGCAGGCAGTAGGTTCGCGTGTTTAGGGTCAGGGTTTAGGGTTTAGGGTTTGAGAATCAGGTTGTAGGGCTTAGGGTCCTACCTAAGCCGCTCACCCCCCGGCGAGCCCGCGCGGTGACGCTCGAAGTGCACGGCCCCCTCCCACACCAGCGGGTTACCCGGCGCCGCCGCTATCGCCTCGTCATACACAGCCCGCGCGCTCTCCTCCTCCCCCAGCGCCTCGTCCAGAAACGCCGCGTACTGGTTCACCAATCTGTAGCGGCGCACGTTGTCTTGAAAGCAACGTTTGAAAGCGGTTCATCACATTATAGTTTCAAGCCCTGAAACCAGGCGCAGTTTCAACTCGGGCTTTGATACGGTCAACCTGCACCGCCCCACCAAGCAGCCGTACACCTTACTGGTCCCGCTCTCCTTGGACCGCTCCACCGCCATCGCCGCTTCATAAACCGCCTCGGAATAGCGGCGCAAGTTGAATTTGAAAGCAAAAATGAAGCATAATGGGAAGCAGTTCATCATACTTTAGTTCTAAGCTTAGTTCCAGGCGCTTTCAGCGTGGGTTTGATAGGGTCAACCTGCACCGGCCTACCTTGGCCTTGGCCGGCTCGCCCGCGCGGCGCTCCATGTTGGCGTGCTCCACCGTCGCGCGCAGCAGCCCCGGTGCCACCTCCTCGGTACAGCGGCGCAAGTAGAATTTGGAAGCAAAGTCTGAAAGAGCTTCATCACATTTTAGTATCAAGCACTTAGTTCCGGGCGGTTTCAGGGTAGGTTTGATAGGGTCAAACTGCACCGCCCGACCTCGGCGACGTGCGTGTACGCCTCGCGCGCGGCGGCCCCGTCCCCGTGACGCTCCTCGAAGCGCGCGTAACACAGGTGCGCCTCCGCGTAGCGCTTGACGAAGACCCGCGTGGCGCGCTGCAGAATCGCGCGCGCCGCATCGGGGCCCTGGCTGCAGGGGCTTACATTCGTCCACTTCTCAGCTCAACCTGAGCCGCTCCTCCACGGAATCACACCCTGACACCCCCTGTCACCGTCTAAAACCCCCTCAGCAAAACCTTGAACGCACCCCCTCTTGCATGAAAAGCGCTCAAGTTGAGCTGAAAGGTGGACGAGTGTAAGCCCCTGCCTGGCTGCGCTCGGTTTGCTTGGCGTAGCGCAGCCACAACGCGGGGTAGCTGGCGCACGGGATCAGGCACCGCTCGTACAGGCGCACCACCCCCGCTGTGTCGCCCGTCGTTTCCTCCTTGCAGGGGCGCTAGTTGAAATTGGAAGCAAAACTTGAATAATGTGTCATCATATGTACCTATGGTTTCGAGCGCTGAAAGCAGGCGCTTTCACCACGGGTTTGGATTTGCAAATCCTAAACCCTAAATCTGAAATGTGGAAGCAAAGCTTGAAAACTGTTCATCATATTGTACCGGTACGTTCAAGCGCTGAAAACAGGCGCTTGCTTTCACCACTAGTTGTGGAGTTGCACCAGCCCACCTCGTGCGTCAGGTATTGCTCCCAGTTGGCCACCTGCGCGTCGTCCAACGGCTTGACGTGGAAGTATGGGCGCTTGATGGCGGCCTCCAATCAAGGGCTTACACTAGTCCACTTTTCAGCTCAACCTGAGCTGTTTCTGACACAAAATACACCCTAAACACCCCCTAGTACCCCTACGAACCCACTAAACACCCCTTAGAGAACCCCTACATGCACCCCCTATCTCATAGAAAGCGCTTACGTTGAGCCGAAAAATGGACGAGTGTAGGCCCCTGCCTCGAATGGCTCGCGCACTGCACGCGCAGCGGCGGAGGCGTAGAACAGCCCCGAGCGAATGTTGATGAACTTTGTGAGCTTGGGGTCGACGAGCGGAGCGCCGTCGGCGGCCGCGGCGGCCTCGGCGGCGGAGGCGGCGGCGGCCGCAGCTTCCCCCGCGCCGTTCTCGTCGGGTTCGGGTTCCCCAACCGGCGGCGGCGCCACCTCTGGTACGGGCGCTGCAGCCTCCACCGCCGCCTCCTCCGCCGCCACCTCCGTCGTGATCCAGGGGCTTACACTCGTTCCCATTTCAGCTCAACTTGAGCTCTTCCGTCCACCGTATAACAAAAAGTAACTCATGACAGTGTACTGGAGTTGATCGAGTTGAGCTCTAACGTGAATAAATGTAAGCCCCTGCCGTGATCGCGCGCAACTCCTCCTCCATGACAACCGCCGCCGGCTTCTTCCCAGCCACATACTCGCTGAATCCGGTCCAGTACTTCTCCAGCTCCTCGCAGGTGGGTCATTGACAACAAACCCACTCGAACCCAGATCGGACGTGCCCGCATGACTTACCTTACCTTCAGGTGCACGCTAATACTGGGATGCGGGCTCGGATCGTCGATTCAACATCAGTCCAGTGCGTGTTCCCTAATACACCCCCAATACACCCCCAATACACCCCTAATACACCCCTAATACACCCCTATGCACCCCTAATACACCCCTAATACACCACTAATACATCCCCAATACACCCATAAAACACCCCCCATGCACCCCTAATACACCCCTAATACATCCCGAATATACCCCCCCAGTACACCTCTAGTACACCCGTAACACACCCCTCCTGCCTTGAGCGGCACCTGCAAGACCCGCGTGTACAGCTGCGCCACGTGCGCCGGAGTCCCGTTACCCGAATGCGCCTCAAACTCCAAATACTTATCCCACAGCGGATGCGCCAGCCTGTAGGGCCCGGCAGACATTGCTCGCCGCGTTATAGGATGCTCTTCGATTCAATAATTGAGGGTTCAAAATGCGTTGGATGACGTGGCTCCCAACATCCGCCAGCAGACATTGCTCGCCGCGTTATAGGATGCCCTTCAACACAATAAACGAGGGTTCAGAATGCGTGTCGATGAAGTTTCTCCCAACATCGGCCAGGCCGCACCTGCCTACGCACCCTTTACGCTTCACTGTAATACATGCTGAAACCCCCCTACGCACCATTTACTCCTCGCTGCAATGAATGCTCAACCTTCCCTGCGCACCATTTACGCCTCATTGTAATAAATGCTCAACCTCCCCTACGCACCATTTACGCCTCACTGCAGTTAATGCTCAACCCCCCCTGCGCACCATTTACCCTTCATTGTAATAAATGCTCAAAGCCCCCACCATCCAGTCGGTTCCCACGTACGCCAGGCCGCGCTCGAACAGTCCGCGGACCGTGTCGCCGTCGTGACGCTGCTGGATGGCGAACGCGCAGTAGTGCGACCACAGGTCCACGCTGTAGGGCACCGCCGCCACGCCGCGCTCGTACACGCTGCCCACCCACGCCGCACATTGCGGATCATCCACCCCCAGCCGCGCCTCCGCATCGCCGTATTTCTTCCAGTACCCGTAGCCAGGGGCTTACACTCGTCCACTATTCAGTTCAACTTGAGTACCTTTTGAGGGAAACACTACGTGGTCCGTGATTTCAGTCAGGCAGTGACCGGAAACGGCTCAGGTTGAGCTAAGAAGTGGACGAGTGTAAGTCCCTGCCCGTAGCACAGCGGAAACTCGGCGAGGAATGCGTCGTATACGGTGCGCAGTTTTGTGATGTCATGCTGAGGAGGTCGGGGTCGGGGTTTGGGTCAGAGAGACAGAGACTATGAAAGAGAACGAGAGACAGAGAGGGGGCTTCCGCGTGTATCAGGAGGTACCATGCTTGATGGCTGGAAGGCCAAGCCCTCGTAGGGTTGGGGTTAGGGCGCGGTCGCGGGCACGGCATGGCGGACAGGGGGGGTTAGAGCGTGGCGCGAGCGCGAGCGGGGCGGGGTGGGATGCGGGTTCGAGTGGGGCGGGTTGGGGCGGCGCGTGTCTGCGTGAGGCGGTGCCCATTGTTGTTTGGGGGGTTCGGGATGGGGCGCGCACCATCTTCTCTGCGGTTGAGATGAGTTGGGTCCACGCAGTGAAGTCGGAGGTGTCGGCGCGCACGGCGTCCCAGTGCGCTTCCGTGGGGCACACCGCCGGGTACGCCGCCGCCGCCGCCGCCGCCGCCTCCGCCGCCGCTGCCGTCACCGCAGCATCGGCATCGCTTCCCTCGCCCCCGGCGCCGGTCGCCTCCGCCGCCGCCTCCGCTGCCAAGGCCTCGTGCCCTCCACCCGCGGCCAAGGCCCATCGCCACAGGCTCGCCCAACACATTAGCGCGAGTCATGTCATGTTTCACGCGGTGGGCCGTACGGAGGTGGTCCGAGATGTGCGCTGGACGGTGGTATGGCTGGCATGGATCCCTAACGACCGCCGCGCACAAGCACTCAAAACAATTCGGACCGGCATCGGCAGAAACACCAGTACGTCTGACGGGGAGGACGCAGATCACATTCGCGGCGGCGCTCCCCCCCCACCGTTCTCGCTCGCCGCGTACTCCATGTGCGCTGTGTTGTGCGTCTCTCGCGAAGCGCGCGCAGATGCAAGTGTCTGCGCAGTTGTAGTCCATCCGCCCACCTCGGACTTGAGGACTGGCGAAGACGTGGGAAAGTTGAAAAGTCGGACGTGCTGGGAAAAGGGAATCCAGATTGTTGTTCGTTTGTCAACAAACTGACAAACGCTCCGCTCCTGAGCTCCGTCATGCAACTCTTGTCAACCCACGCGCTTCGCTCGCACTCACACTTGTTGAGGCGTGAACCGCGTACCGCGCACCCCTCAACGCATCAACCTGTGCGAAAGCATGGACCGCCGCGTCGCCCCCGGCGGCGGCGGCGCCCGCCGCGCGGTCCGCTTCCGCACGGGGATGAGAAACACCATCCTCGAAGTGCTATCTTCACGCGATGGTTGGGTCGAGACCGACGCCGAACTCGACTGGGACATCCACTGGGCCGACACGGCAAGGCCTGGCACATATTGCCCGCCGCGCCGCGTCATAGACAGCCGACTATAACACTCGAGTTCGAGAAACGAGAGTTCAAAACGCGTGTCCTTGACGTGGCGTGGCGATGGCGGGCCCCCATCTTGCGTTATTCAAATCTTTCCACTCCCGACAGACAGACGCGCGCCGAGTACCAACATCCGCCAGACAATGTCGTCCGGGTGGTTCGTCGTGCTCGCCGTGGTGCTGCTGGCGGCGCGCGGCGTACGATGAGACGGCCCCTCCTGGGGTGCGTATGCATCTCAAATAAACAACCACGTTTACGCGGCGCCCTCTCATGCGCCGGCCCTGCGACACGGGGTGGTGCCATGAGAACCTTGACCGCGTGCGGCTTGCGGCGCACCAGCGCGTGAATCACTTCCGCAACCACTACGAGCTGACGCGCAAGGACCTGCTGGTCAAGAATCTCAAGCGCACCAAGAAGGTAGGCCCAGCACACGGTGCTCCCTTCGCCGCGTCATAGGATGCAACGTTACTCAAGACACGAGGGTTCAAAATGCATTGCGTTTCGATGACGAGGCGGGCAATAAATCCTGGTACATACTGCTCTCCACGTCACAGGATGCCACGCAACTCAAGAGACGAGGGTTCGAAACGCGTTTGATGACGTGTGACCCCCCTGTGTTAGCTCGGTCGCTGGAAGGAGGCAGGGGCTTACACTCGTTCCCATCTCCGCTCAACTTGAGCTTACTTTGCCCCTTTTCGCTCAACTTAAGCTCACACTATACCCCGTATAACCCAAACTGACCCGTGAATATGGCCCGAATGTGCTGAAGTTGAGCTCTAACGCGAGCGATGTGTTCCAGAAGGTCCTCAAGTTGAGCTCTGAAGTGAGCGAGTGTAAGCCCCTAGAAGGAGGCACTGCAGAAGGAGGGGCAGCACGAGGAGGCGAGCCGGTACGACTTTTTCCCGCAGACATTCGTGCTACCCGCCGACTACAGCATCTTCGTCGAGGAGTTCAAGCGCACGGGCGGGGTGTGGATCATGAAACCCACCGGACGCGCACAGGGCAAGGTGGGGCGGTGCAGGTTGACCGTATGAAACCCAAGTTGAAACCGCCGAGAAGTAAGCACTTGAAACTAAGATGTGTTGTACCGCTTTCAAATTTTGCTTTCAAATTCAACTTGCGCCGTTACAGCAAGGGGATCTTTCTGTTTTACAAGCTGAGCCAGATCAGCGAGTGGCGGCAGAGCGGCAAGGGCTTACACTCGTCCACTTTTCAGCTCAACCTAAGCCGTTTTTGTCACCCACTCGTGTCCCCCTGCCTAGTAGACTGGGGGAAAACCATGCTCCCAACGTATCCCACAAAATGTGCTTACGTTGAGCCGAGAAGTGGACGAGTTTAAGCCCCTGAGGAGCGGGCGCGTGAAGCCCGACGGTGCCGTGCAGGAGAACTACGTGGTGGGGCGGTGCAGGTTGACCTTATCAAACCCACGTTGAAAGCGCCTGGAACTAAGCGCTTGAAACTGAAATATCATAGACTGCTTTAAATTTTGGTTTCAATTTCAAACTGCGCCGCTACCACGTGGTGCAGCGGTACTTAGAGAACCCGCTTCTCATCGGAGGCAAGAAATTCGATTTGCGAATCTACGTCCTGGTGCTCAGTTACGCGCCGCTGCGGGTGTACCTGTACCGCAGCGGGTTCGCGCGCTTCAGCGGCGGGGGCTTACACTCGTCCACATTTCGGCTCAACGTAAGCGCTATCTGTGGGATAGGGGGCGCATTTGGGTGTTGTCTAGGGTGTTTAAGAGGTGTCGGGGGGTATCTGGGCTTCTTCAGGGTGTGTTTTGTGTCAGAAACGGCTCAAATTGAGCTGAGAAGTGGACGAGTGTAAGCCCCTGTTCAGTGGCACGCGCTTCAGCATGAGGCGCGAGGACATCGACAACAACTTCATGCACCTCACCAATGTGGTAGGGCGGTGCAGCTTGACCCTATGAAACCAACGTTGAAAGCGCCTGGAACCGAGCGCTCGAAACTAAAATATGATGTACCGCCATCAAAAATTGCTTTCAAAGTCAACTTGCGCCGCTACAACGTGGCGATTCAGAAGACGGCGGACAACTACGACGCGAGGAGCGGGTTGAAGTGGGACATGCGCAGTTTGCGGCTGCATCTGCAGGCGAAGCACGGCGCTACGGCGGCAGGGGCTTACACTCGTCCACTTTTCGGCTCAACGTAAGCGCTTTTTGTAGGACAGGGGGTGCATGTAGGGGTTGTGCAGGGGGTGTTTGGGAGGTGTCGGGGGGGATTAGGGGGTGTTTAGGGTGTATTTCGTTTCAGAAACGGCTCAGGTTGAGCTTGAAACGTGGACGAGTGTAAGCCCCTGTGCGGCGGTGGACCGGCTGCACGATGACATGCAGCTGCTCATAGTGGTAAGGCGGTGCAGGTTGACCCTATGAAAACCAAGTTGAAACCGCCTAGAACTAGGCACTTGAAACTGAAATATGATGCACTGCTTTCAGGTTTTGCTTTCAAATTCAACTTGCGCCGCTACCTCGTGCGCTCACTGCTCTCCGTCGCCAACACCATCATCCAGGTATGGCGGCGCAGGTTGCCCCTATCAAACCCACGTTGAAAGCGCCTTGAACTAAGCGCTTGAAACTAAAATATGATGAACCGCCTGAAAACTTTGCTTTCAAATTCAACTTGTGCCGCTACATCCAGGACAAGCACTGCTTCGAGCTCTACGGGTACGACATCATCATCGACGACCAATTAAAACCCCTGCTCATCGAGGTAGGGCGTTGCAAGTTCACCCTATGAAACCCACATTGAAAGCGCCTGAAACTAAGCGCTTGAAACTAGAGAATTGCAAACTGCTATCAAGTTTTGCTTTCAAATTCAACGTGCGCCGCTGCATCGAGGTCAACTCCAGCCCGTCGTTATCTTCCGACACCGACGCGGACTATAACCTCAAAACTGGCATGTTGCATGACGTGATGGACATCCTGGGCAGGGGCTTACACTCGTCATCTTTCAGCTGAACCTGAGCCCTTTCTGACATAAAATACACCGCTAAACATCCCCTGATACCCCGTAACACCTCCTGAGCACCCCCTAAACAACCCCTCAATGCACCCCCTATTCCACAGAAAGCGCTTACGTTGAGCCGGAAAGTGGACGAGTGTAAGCCCCTGATCCTAGACATGGATAACTTGGTCAACATGGCGGCGGCGGGCGCGGGGGGAGCGGGCGGCGGGCAGGGAGGCAAGGGAGGGGCGGGGGCGGGAGCAGAAGCGCCGCCGCCGCCGCTGGAGGTCGGCGGGTTCGATCTCATCTGGGACGGCGGACCGGTGGTGGACGAGGAAATTGGTGACGTGCGGGCCACGGCACTGGGCAGGGGCTCACACCCACCCACTTCTTAGCTCAACCTAAGCCGTTTTGGTCAGTGAGCCGTTTTGTCTTCAGTTTGAATCGAGTTATGACCCGTCTATCTAATGAAGGTACCCAACGTATTCCACAAAAAGTGCTTACGTTGAGTCGAGAAGTGGACGAGTGTAATTCCCTGGCGCTGGGGTGTTTCAACGAGTCCATCGGCACGGGGAATCAGCTGCACGAGGGGGGGTCCAGAGATGGGGACGGGTCGGTCGGGTATGAGGAGGGGCCAGACGCCGCGCCGCATGCAGAGGCGAGTGAGACGCGGCGACCCTGGGGTGCCCCAGGCGGGACCGGCGGCGTGAGTGTGAGCGCGGAACACGGGGGTCTGCTGGGCGGCGGCGGGGGGCTGGACCGCACCCACCCCACCCACCTCACCCACCCCACGGATTCGACCAGGGACGGGGAGTACAGCACGACGGAGAGGGCGGCGGAGGGGGAGGGGGAGGGGGGGGGCTCCGAGTGGCAGGGCGAGGGGGATGGGGGGTGGTCCGAGGGGGAGGAGTACCGCTACCGCCGGTGATGGCATGAGCGGGGACAGCGCCGGGGGCGCCGCTGACTCCGTTAATTAGTAACAGACCTGCTTTTAAATAGTTTCTAGCTAGCCGACGTCGATACAAACGTAATAAAAACAGACCTGCTTTACGATAGTTTCTAGCTATTCGATGTCGATATAAAAGTGAATCCTAATATCAGCAAGGTGGCACTCAGCATGCGGTCTACGAGTACTGGAAGGTGAGGGCGCCGCGGGAGGGGATGCGGGTGTGCGCCAAGGCCACCTGCACGGGCACCACCCCCACCCCGTGCCCCGGCGTGATGCATTCCAGCTCCATGTCCGCCGTGGCGCCGGCCGCCGCGTACGCTGATACGGTGCCGTACTCGGCCGCCGAGGTGGCCAAGGTGTAGCGGCGCAAGTTAAATTCGAAAGCAAAAATTTAAGCGGTTCATCATACTTTAGTTTCAGGCGCTTAGTTGTCAGCGGTTTCAACGTGGGTCTGACAGGGACAACCTGCACCGCCCTACCAGGGCGGGGCGCGCCGGCACCGCCACGGAGCCGAAGCGGCACTCCAGCCACTCCGGCGGCAGCGGCGCCGACAGCGCCACCCGCACCAGCGTGCAGAGGCTTACACTCGTCCACTTATCAGCTCAACCTGAGCCATTTCTGACACAAAACACACCCTAAGCAGCCCCTAGTACCCCCTGACACCCGTTGAGCACCCCCCAAATAACCCCTACATGCAACCCCTATCCCACAGAAAGTGCTTACGTTGAGCCGAAAAGTGGACGAGTGTAAGCCCCTGCCAGCGTGCCGCCGTCGGTCCACCCGCTGTGGATGTCACCCGCCACCGGTGTGGTGCTGGCCACGGATTGGAACCAAAGCATGGTGGAGGAGTCGGTGGAGTCGCAGGCGGCGCCGGATGAGCACACCGTGACGTAGCGGCGCAAGTTGAAATTGAAAGCAACAGTTGAAAGCAGTGCATCATGTTACAGTTTCAAGCGGTGTGAACCCATGGGCGATTTCAACACGGGTTTTCATACCGTGAACCTGCACCACCCTACCGTGATGGGCCGCAGCCCCGCGGCGCCAGCGGCGCCGGAGCCCGGGGTCCCGCCCGCCCCAACAGATATCAGGTTGGCGGCGTGCGTACCGTCGGCTCGTCCGCCGCCCACCTCGTCCCCATAGGACCCCCCGGCCCCCCACATCGCGCCAGTCCCCCCCGCGGCATCACCCAGCTCCGGTGACGTCACCTCTACCCAGGGGCTTACACACGTCCACTATTCAGCTCAACTTGAGCGCGTTGTACGGGATAGGGGGTGCGCGGAGGGGTCATGTAGCAGGTGTTAAGGGGGTGTTAGGGGGTGTTTAGGGTGTGTAGTGTGTTTTCTTGTGTCAGAGTCAGCTCAAGTTGAGCTGAGAAGTGGACGAGTGTAAGCCCTTGCCTCCACCCCCGCGGACACTTCGCAGGACACCAACACGGACGAGATGACGTGCGCGGGCGTGGCGCCCACGCCGAACACGCACGCCGGCGCGGCGCCCCTCACGGCGTCACCCATCGCGGTGCCATCGATGACACCCCCGCCGTGCCCCCCCCCCGGAGCCAGATACCAGGGTCATCCACAACAACCACTCGAACGGGTCATTCACAACAACCACTCGAACGTCGATCGGAGCATGATTCGGCGGGTATCGAGGCGACGCTCTGCTACGGCCCGCCACATGTCGATAGAAGAGTGAGGAGCAGACTGGAGCTTTAGCTCCTAGTCTAGATACAGGCTGTACTATTCGTACTGCCGATACACCTTCACAGTAAATGCTCACACAGACGCGCGGACTGGGTTCGTCGCTTCGTTTCGACGTCGGTGGAGTGCGTGCTCGTGTTCTCAACAAACCCCCTGCCAGGTGCTCGCCGGTGACGTGTACCACCTCGGGACCCCAGCTGAGGCGCGGGAACACCTGCCGCCAGGGGCTTACACTCATCCACTTTTCAGCTCAATCTAAGCGCTTTCTGTGGGATATAGGGTGCGTTTAGGGATTGTTTAAGGGGTGTTAGGGGGTGTCAGGGAGTGTTGAGGGTGTATTTTTGTTTCATAAACGGCTCAGCTTGAGCTGAAAAGTGGACGAGTGTAAGCCCCTGCCTGCCGCACTCGCGCGTCCGCATGCACCAGAAACTGCGCCGAGGTGTCCGCGTAACCCGCGCCATCGATCAGCACCCGGACCACCTCGAACCCGCCTGAGGTCAGCCGAGACGGGCTGGGGCACGCGACGGACCACAGACCCTGCGCGGAGCTGTGGCGGCGCCAGCGCCCCGTGGTCATCGCCCCCGCGTCGCCGAACACGCACCGCGGGGGCGCGCCGCCGAAAGCTCGCCGCTGGCTAGGGCCCAGCAGAAATTTGCCCGCCACGTCATCAACGCATTTTGAAAACATTGCTTCCTGAATTAAACGGCACCATATGACGTGGCGGGCTAGCGAAATCTGCCAGGCCCTAACAGGCAGAAATTGCCCACCGCTTCTGAAATGTTGCTTCTTGAGTTAGACGGCATCCTATGATGTGGCGAGCAACATCTGCCAGGCCCTACCGCCGACCTTCTAGGGGCCGACCGTCCAGGGGCGCCGCGAAGTGCCCCATGATGTTGAAGATCTCGAATGGGGTGTTGCCGCGCGCGGGGCCGCCGGGCTGTAGCGGCGCAAGTTGAAATTACAAGCAAAGTTTGAAGGCGGTTCATCATATTATGGTTTCAAGCGCTTAGATCCAGGCGCTTTCAATGTGGGTTTCAAAGGTTCAACTTGCACCGCCTTACCGGGCGGCATCCCCACGCCCGTGTCCTGCCCGCCACGCCCATCCGACTCCATCGATACCAGCAAAAGCGGGTCCATAAACACGGCGGGAGGGAAGGAGTGGCGCCCCGATTCGCCGCCACCGCCGCCGCCGTCGCCCCACTCGTGCTCGCCGCCGTTGTTGGGCGTGATGCCCGCGCGGAACCAACGACCCCCGTGCTGTAGCGGCGCAACTTAAATTTGAAAGCAAAGTTTGAAGGCGGTTCATCATATTATGGTTTCAAACGCTGAGTTAACGTGGGTTTCATAGATTTAACCTTCACCGCCCTACCGTGCGTCGCCGGAGTTACACACTGCACCTCGTGCGGGCTGAGGTGCTGCGCCGCCACCGGCCCGATGGACCCCAACCGACACGCGTACGCACCCCCGCCGTTGCCTCCCGTGTGAAACCCGTAGCCCATGAAGGTGACAGTGACGCCGCCCCGCGCCGGCGCTCGCATTGGCTTGATGCCTACCAGCGTCGGCTGCGATAGAAGGGTCACTGGAAGACGCCCGCCCACTGCCAACACCTCCCCCACGTCCTCCCCAACGACCCCCCCTCCAGCCCCCCCAGCGACCCCAACACCCCCAGCAACCCCAGCACCCCCAGCACCCCCAGCAACCCCAGCACCCCCAGCAACCCCAGCACCACTCCCCCCCGCCCACAACCAGGGGCTTACACTCGTTCACGCCAGAGCTCAACTTGAGCAACCCCAAGACACATTCATGAGTCAAGTTGGGTCATACGGTGGACGGTAGAGCTCAAGTTGAGCTGAAATGGGAACGATTGTAAGCCCCTGCCCACGACCCCACCGCCGCCGCCGAGGGCATGGCCCACGTCGGCGCCCCGTGCACGCCCCACGGGCAGGGGCTTACACTCGTCCACTTTTCGGCTCAACGTAAGCACATTCTGTTGGATACGTTGGGTGCATGATTTCCCCCCAGTCTATTAGACAGGGGGACACGGGGAGGTGTGACCAAAACGGCTTAGGTTGAGCTGAGTAGTGAACGAGTATAGGCCCCTGCCCACGGGCAGGCCAGGCGGACGGACGCGGCCGCCGCCTCGTGCCCCGCAGGCGGCGCCTCGGCGTAGCGGCGCAAATTGAATTTGAAAGCAAATTTGCGGCAAATTTGAAAGCAGGTTATCACATTTTAGTTTCATGCGCTTAGTTCTGGGCGGTTTCAACTTGGGTGTTATAAGGTCAACCTGCATCGCCCAACCTCGGCGCACCGCATGAGCGCCGTGGAGACGCGGATCACGGGGGCGGCGTACTCGCCAAACAGGCACCAGCACCTCGGGCCTCCCACATATTGATCGCCACGTCATAGAATGCTAATTAACTCTGATGCCTAGTCTGTGGGCTAGTAACTTCTAATAAGCGGGAGTCTTCAAGTTTGGTGATTTAGCCGAAAGTCAGATCACTTTCGGTCAACATGACCAAACGCCTACTTACTACGGGTAGTACGAGATACTGTATATACTACGCTTTACAGACTAGGCACTAGAAGCGCGGGTTTAACAGGTGTCGGGTGACGTGGCAAGCCATATGTGGCAGACCCTACCAGCATCTGCCGCTGGCGTCGTGGTCGGCGGTGAGGTGGCGACCGGCCACCATGATCGGAGCGTTGCCGGTGGTGGATCCGGGTGACGCGGCGTGCAGCGCGGCGGCGCCAACAGACGCCGTGCGGCAGGGGCTTACACTCGTCCACTTTCCGGCTCAACGTAAGCGCTTTCTGTGGGATAGGGGGTGCATTTAAGGGTTGCCTAGGGGGTGTTTAGGAGTCATTGACGGGTATTAGGGGGTGCTCAGGGTGTATTTTGGGTCAGGAACGGCTCAAGTTGAGCTGAAAAGTGGACGAGTGTAAGCCCTTGCCGCGCGGTTGTCAGGGCTGGCGGCGGCGGCGGCGGCGGCGGCGGCGGCTGTCCCGCCTTGGAGGAGTGAGCGACCCCCGGGCAGGGGCTCACAGTCGTTCACATCAGAGCTCAACTTGAGCAACTCCAGGACACATTCATGAGTCAATTTGGGTGATACGGTGGACAGAAGAGCTCAAGTTGAGCTGAGATAGGAACGAGTGTAAGCCCCTGCCCCCAGGGCGCCCGCGGGGGTCCAGCCGCTCGGCATTGATCTCGAAGCGAACAAACGGCAGTCCGGCGGCGGCGGCGGCGGTGGCGGGGTCCCCAGGCGGCATGGAGGAAGCCATTGAGCAGAGGCTCACACTCGTCCACTTGTCAGCTCAACGTGAGCACCTTTTGTCCCATGTGTTAGGGTGCTTTGCTGATTTCAGTGACAAGAACGGCTCAGGTTGAGCAAAGATGTGGACGTGTGTAAGCCCCTGCCATTGAGATGGAGGTGAGGACCGCGACGGGCGCGGCGCGGCGGCTCGGTTGCGCCGTCGCGACGCACTGCACCTCCACGCCGCTGACCCAGCGCAGAGCGATTGGACCCACGGTTCCCACCCGGCAGTGCAAGCCCTCGATGAAGGGGCGCAAGTGGAAATTGAAAGAAATTACATACATCAAAGCAGTCTATCGTATCTCAGTTCCAGGTAGGTCCGAGAAAGGTCTGGTAAAGTGACCCCAGAAATTACCAGTTAAAGGGGTGTATTTTGATTTTTGGGGGTCACTAGGGTGGTATCAGGGGAGTCGTCTCGTGAAAATAAAACAAGACCTAAACCCTAAAGCACTTTTACATTCTGGTAAATGGTAAATTCTGGGGTCACTTTACCAGCCCTTGCTCGGACCTATAGGGCGCTGATGAAACTGTTTGCTGTCGACACGGGTTTCAACTCGCAGTAGCCCACCTCGAGGTTCGCGGCGAAGCCACGGCCGGTGACGGTGAGGGTGGGGGACGACAGCCAGTCGGCGGTGAGGGGCGAGACCAGGAGGGTGGCCACGGGTGCCACGTGTGCGAATGACACCCGCTGCTGCCCGCTGCCCGCCGCGCCACCGCCTGCTACGGCCTAACGGATAACGCTCGCCACGTCATTGCATGTCATTCTCAGGGTTGAGGGTTTAGGGTTTGGGTTTAGGATTTAGGGTCATGTTCTCAAGCAGCTGGGGTCCTTGCAGATATTGATCGCCACTTCGAAGGATGCCGTTGTCCTCAAGAATTGAGGGGGTGCAAAACGCGTTGAATGGTGTGGCAGGTGTAGGCGTACTCTGGCCGGCCCCACCGCCTGCCAACGCGGCTTCCAGTACCACGGCGCCCTCCAAGCAGGGGCTTACACTCGTCCACTTCTCGACTCAACGTAAGCACTTTTCGGGGGATACATTGGGTACCTTCACTAGATAGACGGGTCATAACTCGTCACAAACTGAACACAAAACGGCTCACTGACCAAAACGGCTTAGGTCGAGCTAAGAAGTGGGCGAGTGTAAGCCCCTGCCTCCGAGACTCGCGGCGCCTCACACGCCGCCAGCACACTCGACACCGCCACTGCCGGCGTCGCCACGTTCCCAAACAAGCACCACAGCCCTCTCCTCGCCCCGCCCCCGTCCACGTCCCCGCCCCCGCCCGCCGTCCCAGGCTCCCCTCCGCTCGCGCCCCCGCCAAAACTCCACGCCCCGTACGCCCCCGTGAGGGTGATGCGCGTCCCGCCCTCGGCCGGCGCGGCGGCGGGGATCGCCGATACCGCCAACGGATCTTCAGCGTATTCAATCTCAACCCCCGCGATAGAGCCTGCCAGATATCGCTCGCCACGTCATAGGATGTCAACTAATTCAAGAGACGAATTTCCAGAATGCGTGTCGATGACGTGGCGAGCAATAGGCCGATCTCGGCATATCGCCTGGGTACAATGCCCATACAGAGTTGTGGGCAAAGCATCAGCGCTCCGCGCGGGAAAGTGAGCGTCAGGTTGAATGCCCATACAGAGTTTGGGGCAATACGTCAGCGCTCGGCGCGGCCAGCGATACGGAAATCGGCCAATATCTGCGAGGCCATACCCCGCGCCACCCGCCGAGTTGACCCCCGGCTCCCCGCTGCCGTGCACCGCAGTCTCCGCCGTGAACCAGGGGCTTACACTCGTCCACTTTTCAGCTCAACGTGAGCACATTTCGTCCCATGTGCTCGGGTGCTTTGCTGGTTTCAGTGACAAAAACTCGCTCAGTTGAGCAAGGATGTGGACGAGTGTAAGCCCCTGCTGTGAACCCCATAGTGAGGACGTCGAAGGCGTCGCCGCTGGACGGGGGCGCGGCGCAGCGAGCCGCCAAGGGCCAGGGGCTTATACTCGTTCACTTCTCAGCTCAACCTGAGCCGGTTTGGTCACACCTCCCCGTGTCCCCGTGTCTAATAGACCGGGGGAAAATCATGCACCCAACTTATCCAACAGAATGTGCTCACGTTGAGCCAAAAAGGGGACGAGTGTCAGCCCCTGCCAAGGGCCCCACGCTGTGGGCGCCGCCGCACTCGTGAGACCAGTGCCCGGTGCCGCCGAGGCCGCGCGGCGCTAGGAACGCAAAGGCACCTGCGGCCGCGGGATTGCCGCCGTCGCCGGCGCCGGCGCTGTGCGTAGGGTCAAGTGAACAACGCTTGCCTCGTCACAGTGGGTCAGGCCACGTGCCCATGTCCCTCAACTCAAGAAACAAGGGTATATGAGGCGGTTGATAAGGTGGCGAGCATCATTGACTGGTCCCAAGCAGCGCGCCTGCTCCTCCACAGGTTTAGAACATAGGATTTGGGGTTTAGGGTTAACATCTTAGGGTTTAGAGTTTGGGGTTTAGGGTTTAGCGTGATTGACTGGTCCCAACCAGCGCGCCCGCTCCTCCGCGCCGCCTCCGACGCGACACACCAGCGCCTCGCCCGCGCCCGCCGGCCCCGAGGAGCCGATGACAGTCAGCGCGGGACCGCCCGGTCGGCGCGCGGCGGGCGGCAGCGCGGCGTGCACCTTCACGGGGGCTCGGAACTGAACCGTCACGGGCACGGGCGCGCCCCAGGCGATGACTCCTCTCCCCGACATTCCAGAAGTCGAACCGCCGCGGACTGTCGGCAGCGTGCCCCATACTTTGAGCACTGCGATTGGTGCAGCGGAGGACGCGCGGGCCGGTGATTGGCAGACGACCCGCGTGGAGGCTCCCCATTGGGCGGCGACCGGGCCCGTGGTGCCGAAGTGGCAGCCCAGAGAGGGGATGTCGGGGAAGCCGCGGCCGGAGATGGCTACCGGGGTGCAGGGGCTTACACTCGTTCACGTTAGAGCTCAACTTGAGCAACTCCAGGAAACATTCAGCTGTTATTTTGAGTCGTACCGGGGACTGAAGAGCTCAAGTTGAGCTGAAATGGGAACGAGTGTAAGCCCCTGCCGGGGTGCCGCCGCCGGTGGGGACGGATGGCGGGTTGGCACGCGTCACGGCGGCGGGAACGGGCCAGTACTTGACCGCGACGCATCCCGCGGCGGCGGCGCTGCACGGACCCAGCTGTAGTGGCGCAAGTTGAATGTAAAGGCAAGGTTTGAAAGCGGGCGATCATATCTTAGTGTCAAGAGCATAGATCTAGGCGCTTTCAACACGGGTAATATCGGTTCATCCTACACCGCCCTACCCAGCGCGCCCGCTGACGGGGTCGGAGCCAGGTCCACCCGGCGACGCCCCGCCGCTGGCGTCAGCGCCCGGCTCCGCTCGCCAGGGGCTTACACTCCACCACTTTTCAGCTCAACGTGAGCGCTTTCTGTGGGATAGGGTGTGCATGTAGGGGTTGTTTGGGGGGTGTTTAGGAGGTGTTAGGGGGTGATTAGGGTATATTTTGTGTCAGAAACGGCTCAGGTTGAGCTGAGAAGTGGACGAGTGTAAGCCCCTGCCGCTCGCCCTCCGCCGGCGGCAACTCGCACACTGCCACCGCGGAACTGATCGACCGAGCCGGACTCGCCGCGGCGTCACCGAACAAACACCAGTACCCCCCGAAGCCCCCCATCTCATCCCCGCCGTCGCGCCGCAGATGCTCCCCCACAAGCGTCAGCATCGACTCCCAGAAGGGCCATTGACAACAAGCAATCAAACAAAGATCAGAGGACAACTCACCGGGGGCAGCTTCAGGATGAATGCTCATGCATGACCGCGGATGAGGAAGAGGAGATACAACTTCGGTCGAGTGGTTGATCTCACCAGGGAGTTTACGGCTCAGGATTTAGGGTTTAGGATTTAGGGTTTAGGGTTTAGTGTTTGGGGTTTAGGGTCTAGGGTTTGGGTTTAGGGTTTAGGGGATGGCATGGCACCCCCTGCCTCGCTGCCCGCCAGCACGTCCCGCGGCAACACCCCCGCCACCGCCGCCGCCACGAATACCGACAACTCGCACGAAACCGCCTCGCCCCCCGACGCAGCGAAGCCCCCCGGCGATCCCGGCGCCCTCGCCCCAGGGGCTTACACTCGTTCACGCTGGAGCTCAACTTCAGCAACTCCAGGACGCATTCATGAGTTAAGTTGGGTTTTGGGTGGACAGAAGAGCTCAAGTTGAGCTGAAATGGGAACGAGTGTAAGCCCCTGCCTCGCCCCCGAGGACCCCCCCGTCGGTGGCGTCAGCGACAATACCGTGAACCCCGCGGCCGCCGCCGGCAGCGGCGCGCACAGCGTCGCGCCCGGCCCCGCACCGGGATCGGCCAGAATTCCCCGGCTCCCCGCGCCCCCCGCCGCCGCCGCCACCGAACACCGAGCGTGCAACATCTCCCCCCCAATCAGGGGCTTACACTTGTTCACATTTCAGCTCAACGTAAGTGTTTTCTGTGGGTCAGGGGGTGAGTTTAGGGGTGATTTAGGGGTGATTTAGGGGATGCTTGGGAGGTGTCACGGGGTGTTGTTGGGTGTTTAGGGTGTATTTTGTGTCAGAAACGGATCAGGTTGAGCGCAGAAGTTGACGAGTGTAAACCCCTGCCCCCAATACCCTCCGTCACCGCCATCACCCCCTCCATGGATCCATCCGTGGATATACCCCCTGGTATCGACTCCATCCTGCTGTTAGGGCGAGGCAACTGCTGCTCGCCGCGTCATTATCCAATTCACACGCGTTTTTCACCCTCATTTGTTGCCTCAAAATGGCATCCTATGACGTGGCGGGCAATATCTGGCAGGCCCGACCCGCTGCGCATGCCGGCCGGCCGGTCAGCCGAGGACAGGAACACGTAGGTGGGCGGCGCGCGCCCCACGTGTGTGGCTCCCACGGCGCCCACGACCAGGGGCTTACACTTGTTCCCATCTCAGCTCACCTTCAGCTCTTCCGTCCACCGTATGACCCAGCTTCACTCATGAATGTGTCCTGGGGTTGCTCAAGTTGAGCTCTAATGTGAACGAGTGAAAGCCCCTGCCCACGACGGCGGCGCGTGGCGCGTGTGCGGGCGCGGCACAGCGGACGCCCTCCGGCCCCGCCGCCGCCGCCGTAATGGGCCTGATGGTTCCCACCCGGCACCCGCCGGACAACCCCGAGAACCCCGCGCTAGGGCCTGCCAGACATTGCTTAGGGTTTGACTTTAGGGTTTAGGGTTCAGGGTTTAAGGTTTAGAGTTTAGGTTGCTCGTCAAGCCATAAGATGGCGTTTGACTCAGGAAATGAGGATTCAGAATGTGATGGATGACGTGGCGGGATCATAATTGGCGATCCCTACCCCGCACCGGAGAGCGTGAGGGTGGTGCCGCCACTGGCCGGCCCCGAGCCAGGAGTCACCGCGACCAACAACGCCGCCGCCCTCACGCCCACCGCGGGACCGTCCACCACGCTGTAGCGGCGCAAATTGAATTTGAAAGCAAAACTTGAAAGCAGTGCATCACGTTTCAGTGTCAAGTGCTTATTTCCAGGCGGTGTCAACATGGGTTTGAAAGCGTCAACCTGCACCGCCCTACCACGCTGGCCGCGCCCAGGCCCCCGACGCCGCCACCGCCGCCGCTGACGAGCCCCAGCACTGCCGCCACCGCCTCCACGCCCGGGGAGGTGGAGGTCCCGGGCTGCTCGCACCGAGCCAGCGCGGACGAAACCACCTCGGCGTCAGTGCGCACCACGCCGCAGGGCCCGGTAGAGGGCTTAGGGTGTTGGGTTTAGGGTTTAGGGTCTGGGGTTTAGGGTTTAGGGTTTGGGCTTTAGGGTTTAGGGTAGATATTGCCCGCCGCGTCGTTGACACGCATTTGATCCCACGTGTCTCGATGTAAACGGCATCTTATTACGTGACGAGTGGTTTCTGCTAGGTCCTACCACGCCGTTCCATGCGCACCGCAGCCCATCGAAGAACCCATTGCCTGAGACATCAATCGCCGCGCCTTCGCCCGCCGTCACGCCCGGCTCCCCGGGCCCGCTACCATGATGCAACGGCGCAAGTTGAATTTGAAAGCAAAGTTTGAAAGCGGTTCATCACATTTTAGTTTCAAGCGCTCACATCCTGGCGCTTTCAAGTTGGGTTTGTTAGGGTTTAGGGTCTGAACCCTAAGCTCTCAACCCTAAACCTAAACCTACCATGAGCACGAAGCACTGCTGGCGAGGGGCGGAACTCGATCTCAGCCGCGGACAGCACCACCGCGCCGCCGTCGGCGACTATCCGGGCCGCGGCGAACCCCGCAGGGGCCAGCGGCGCTTCGCATCCCACGGTGGACCCCAGTGCGCCCAGCGCTGATGCGGGACTGGCGTCACTGCCCCCCAGGTGTAGCGCCGCAAATTAAATTTGCAAGCAAAGTTTGAAAGCGGCTCATCATAATTCCAGTTTCAAGCGCTTAGTTCCAGGCGCTTTCACCGTGGGGTTCATAGGGTCAACCTGCACCGCCTCACCCAGGCTGGCCTGGCTGGCGTCAAATAGGCACCACAGCCCGCCGCCGCCGCTGGAGCTGGCATGGCTCAGCCAATCGCGTAACGACACGGGGCCCAAGGTGTAGCGGCGCAAGTTGAACTTGAAAGCAAAATTGAAACGCAGATAATCACATTCTGGTTTTAAGAGCTCAATTTCAGGCGCTTTCAACGTGGGTTTGATACGGTCAACCTGCACCGCCCTACCAAGGGTGCCAACTCCAGCGAAATCCTCGCCGGGTTGGCCGCGCCGTGCCCGCCCGAGGAGGATCCCGAGGGGGAGCCTGCGGAGGCGGCGGCACCCGCGCTGCTCGCACGCGCCGGCAGCGAGCCAGGTACCCCCACCGCGGCGGCGCCTCCTCCCAACACGGCGACACTGTGTTGCCGCTCGTCTAATCGGTGGCGGCTGCCGACGATCAGGGGCTTACACTCGTCCACTTATCAGCTCAACATGAGCACTGTTTGTAGGATACGTTGGGTACCTTCAGTAGATAGATAGGTCACAACTCGTCACAAACTGGACAAAAACTGGCTGCCTGACCCAAACGGCCTAGGTTGAGCTGAGAAGTGGGCGAGCGTAAGCCCCTGCCGACGATGGGGCCATCCATGACCGGGCCAAACACCCGCACCCTCCGAGCCATCAACGCCGCCCCAGCCGCCCGCGCGGTTGCGGTGCCCGCCGCCTCCATGGGCCCCAGCGCGGGCGATATGCATACCAGCGAGTTGGGCGCCGAGCTGTAGGGGCGCAACTTGAACATGATAGCAAAACTTGAAAGTAGTTTATCGTGTTTCAGTTTACGCGCTGAAACCAGGCGCAGGCGCTCTGAACACGGGTTGCAAGTTGCACCAGCCTGCCGAGCGAGTGGTGGCGACGGGCCCGATGGTCCCCAGCCGGCAGACAGTGGCCAGTGGACTGGCGGGGAATCCCCGGTGTAGCGGCGCAAGTTGAGTTTGAAAGCAAGAGTTAAAAGCAGTTCATCATATCATAGTTTCAAGCGGTGAAACCAACCGGGCTTTCAACACCGGTTTTTGATACTGTCAACCTGCACCGCCCTACCCCGGCCGAAGAGCGTGAGCGCTGTGCCGCCACCCGCCGCCACCGCGCCGGGGCGCACGCTGGTCACCGCCAGTCCAACCGGCCACGCGCCGAACGCCTGGTGTCCTGCCGACCAGCCCACGGCACCGCTGCCCGCCTCCAACCCAACCGCGTGAGGCTCGAGCAACCCCCCCGCCCCGGCCCCCGCCGCCGGCCGCTCACACACCAGCAGCGCCGAAGACACCACCATGGCCGGGTACGCGTAACCATCGGCGGCAGAGAGGCAGTGCGGGCTAGCGCCGAACCCGCTAATCCCGCCCCCCGTACCCATGTGCAGGTTAGACCCCGCCAGAAACACGGGCTCGCCCCCAGCCAGGGGCTTACACTCGTCCACTGTTCAGCTCGATGTGAGCACTTTTTGTCCCATGTGTTTGGGTTGCCTGGCTGATTTTTAGTGACAAAGACGGCTGGGGTTGAGCAAAGATGTGGACGAGTTTAAGTCCCTGCCCCCAGCCCCGGCGCCTTCGCGCGGCGTCACGCGCCGCACCGCTGGCTTGGCCAGATAACTGAACACCACACCGTCCACCTGGCCGTAGGGGCCGGCGAAAGACGCTCAACACATCAGGCGGTTGGCATTTAATCAAGACACGAGGGTTGGCAAATGTGTTGGCAAATGTGTTGAAGCCACTTTGAGTGGATAGGCCGATTTCGGTATATCGCCTGGGTGAAAAGCCCATACAGAGTTGCGTGCAAAGCGTAAGCGCTCCGCGCGGGACAGCGGGCGCCAGGTTAAATGCCCATACAGAGTTGCGGGCAAAGCGTCAGCGCTCGGCGCGGGAAGCGATATACCAAAATCGGCCTATTTTGGCAGGCCCTGCCTGGCTGAGGTGGTCGCTGAGCGTGGAGGCGTCCGCCGCCTGGGTGTAGCGGCGCAAGTTGAATTGAAAGCCAAACTTGAAAGCAGTTCAGCACATTTCAGTTTCAAGTGCTTAGTTCCAGGCGGTTTCAACATGGTTTTGGTAGCACATTTCAGTTTCAAGAGCATATGTCCTGGCGCTTTCAACGTGGGTTTGGTAAGGTCAATCTGCAATGCCCTACCTGGGGCACGGCGACGAACCCCGCGGGTCGCGGCGCGGAGGAGCACGCGAAGGACGACGATAGCGCCGCCGCTACGGATGATGCCGCGCCGCCGACGAGCGGGTCCACGCCCAGGGCTGTTCCGAGGCTTTTGCTGCCCCCGTGCCCGAGCCGCGCGTAGTCATCGGCGCAGGCGAAGGAGGCGGAGGCGGCGGCGGGCGCGGCGCCGAGATGTGGCGGCGCAAGTTGAATTTGAAAGCAACATTTGAAAGTGGTCCATCACATCTTAGGTTCAAGAGGATAGTTCCAGGCGGTTTCAACACAGGTTTGATAGGGTAAATCTGCACCGCCCTACCGAGAGGGCCGAAGAGCGTGATGCGCGTGCCGCCCTCCACGGGCGCCGCCGACGGCATCACCTCGATGTAGCAGCGCAAGTTGAATTTGAAAGCAAAATTGAAGCAAAATTGAAAGCGGTTAAGTCACATGTTAGTTTCAAGCGCTTAGTTCCAGGCGCGTTCAACGTGGGTTTAATAGGGTCAAGCTTCACTGTCCAACCTCGATGCGGTGCGGCGCAGCGCGGGTCTCGAACGTCAGCGCGTTGTCTGTGGCGCTGAGGCTCCTATGCGGGGCGGTCGGGGGGGCGCCGGTCACGGGGTCTTGGATGTCCTGGAAGGTGATAGGGACGCGTTGCGCGCCGGGGGCTCGCCAGGGCGCGACGCACGCGACGTGGCGGCGGCTGACGGCGGCGGCGGCGACCCACGTGGATCCAACGCGGCACCCCGCGGCGTAGGACCTGCCCGATATTGGTTGCCCGCCACATCATCCACCTCGACACGTAACTTTATTCCTTGGTACTAGAGTTGAACGGTATCCTGTGACTGTGACGTGGTGAGCAACATCGGCCAGGCCCTACCGCGGCGTTGTGCGGCGGGGGCGCCACGCTAGCCTGCTCGTCCCCGCCCCCCCCGCCGACGCCGCCGCCGCTGCCGCCGGTGCCGCCCGCTTTGGCACCACCGCCGGCGAGGGAGGACGCCACAAAGTTCGCGCCGAAGATGGTGATGGCCGTGCTGGCCATCGAGCGCGCCGCAGCCACGGACGTGACCACCGCGGGGCGCCGCGCGAGCAGCGCCAGCCCCACGCCGCCGTTGTCCGTCAAGGCGCCCGCTATCTCCACCGCCGCCGTGCCACCCGCTCCGCCTGACGTGGATCTTGCCGCCGCCGCCGCCGCCGCCACCGCAGCCGCCGCCGCCGCCGCCGCCACCGCCGCCGGGGTCTCCGCGACGAGCGTCAGCGCGCCGTCACCCGGCTCCCGCTGCGGCACCTCGCAGCGCACGACCGCCGAGCTCACCACGTGCACGTCTGTGTGCTCCACCGGCGCCGGGTTGAACCGACACGCGCCAGCTGTGTGTAGATGCGCGCCCAACACCGAGACCACCGCGCCACCTCCAAGGTCAACCTCCGAGGGCCGCACTGCACGCGCCAGCCACAGCGGCGCGTACTCGAAGCTCTGCGCGCCGCGCGGGGACACCACCGGCCGGCCCCCACCCCCGCCCCCGTGCTTGACCTTGGACTGCGTGATGGTGATTCCCACCGCGACGAATCCTCCCGAGGGTCGGCCGAGGGGGGGCGTGATGCAGACCAGGCGGTCGCCCGCGCGCGTCACCCCCTCGGCGCGGATGGTGCGGCGCCCGAACTGACACGCCATGTCGGCCGTGAAGCCGGACCCTGCAGATGAGGGTGCAGGGTGACATGGGGTGACACGTCAAGGGAGCGTCAAGGGAGCAGGATGACATGGTGGCGTCATCGTCAGACCTACAAAGAATGCGCCCGAACGCGCTTTCAAATCGTGGCGGAAGCAGTAGCATCGATTGAGGGGCAGACGACGAGCAACCATCTGCTGCGTGCTACGCAGAATCCGCATTGTGCTCAAGCAGAGGAAAGGGGCAGAGCACGTGAGCAGAGGGCAGAGGAAGTCGGCACAGGAAGAGGGCGCGGGGGCCGGGCGGGCATTTGCGTGAAAGTACACTGCAGCTACAGCTGTGCAGGCGGCCTCACCGAAAAAGGTGACCGAGCAGCAGGGGCTTACACTCGTTCACTTCTTAGCTCAACTTGAGCGCTTTGTATGGGATAGGGGGTGCGCGTAGGGATTGTGTAGCCCGTGTTAAGGGGGTGTTTAGGGTGTGTAGGGTGTTTTTGTGTCAGACACGTTTCAAGTAGAGCTGAAAAGTGAACGAATGTAAGCCCCTGCCGCGGAGCCGCCCAGCGCGGGCCCGCGCGCGGGCAGCAGGTCATACACGTAGACGTTGCCCCCCACGTGCAGCCCGCCGCCGTGCCCTAGGGCCCATACCCCACCAGCTGTCACTAAGCCTCCTGTCCCAACTCCCCGTCCTCGCCAGGACGAGTACTCGTCTCCTCGTAGTCAAGTTTCAAGTTATAAAACTGAGAACCAAATTAACCAACCCCCAACACATGGGGAGATACACAGGGCGGGTTGGTGGGGGGATAGTCCGGTGGGTGAAGGGGGGGTTGGGGGCGGTGCTGAAGTCAGTGTGGGGAGTGGGGGCGCGCGTGAGAGCCGCGGGGCGTGAGGGGAGGTTTGGGGCGAGGGGGGACACGGCTGGGCGGCAGGCTGCACGGTTGGCACCGGCTACAAATTCTGTGTGGCCGCTAATGGCCGCCGAGCGGATGGCCTGGTTGTCTTCGGCGCAGGGGTCTGCGCGCCCATCCTAAGTTCACCTTCGGTCCAGCTCGACGGGGCTCATCGGCGTGTTGCGGACGTTCCACGACGACGTGTGTGTGGTATATCTCGCATGAACCATTTCAAGGGCACCCACCTGCGCTCTGGATGCTGGTGCCAGTCTGCGAGCGCGCGCCCTGGCCCGCCGCGCGCGTGAGGCCGAGGAGGCATAGCAGGGCGCAGACATGTTGGGGCCTCATTGACCCCGCCTCTCCCCCGCCCCTCCCTCGCGCCCTACACGAGCTCGAGGCTGGGCGCCCGCGGAACCCCCCGCGGTGATGAAGCAACTGAAGCTCGACGCTGCGCTGGCGGGCCCCGTCAATAAACAACCCCCCTATAACCCCCCCCTACGAGTATAAAACCCCCTTATGGATCCCCCCTATAATAAACACCCGTGCACCCCTGCAAACTCGTAGTCGAAGCGCAAAGCGTTTTCCGACCGTTCGTCACTCCCTGCATTCCGCGCACGCCGCGCCGCCGGGCCCGCAGCATTGGGTTCGCGCGCAAGCGTGCGACTCCCTAGTCTCGTCCAATACCACGCCCTTGAGCCGCGCATACCAAGGTTCGTGTGCGTGTGCGCCCTGATCGCAAATCATCTGAAGAACCCAGAATTCTCAGACTCGCATGTCAGCTTCGGCGCTACTAAAACGCCCACAAAATACTTCCATCCCAGACAAACGCAGGTGCGCGCGCCGCTTGCCAGCTTCGGCCCCAAACACGCAGCAGTCCGGCATACCTCCGGGTTCCGTGTCGCCGGTCTTTCCCGCCACTCAACGCCGGACGGAAGCGATGCAACGCCGCGTGAGCCGGTCCATGCCAGCGGAGACGGCGGACTTCATCTCGCCGCGCGTCACGGACGAGAACGTGCTCCGCGCTTGGCGAGCGGAGTGCCCGGAGCTGCGCGCGCTGTGGGGCGAGAGCGCGCCTGTGACGGCGTGGAAGGGGGTCACCTTCGGCGAGACGGGCGGCGCGAACGGGGTGCGGGTGGTGCGGGTGGTGAGGATTGCGCTCGAGAAGAGGGGCTTGACTGGCGACGTGCCGGCGGCGCTCGGGGGGCTCACCGCGTTGACGTGGTTAAACCTCGAAGGTAATCAGCTGACGAGTGTGCCGGCGGAGCTTGGGGGACTCACGGCGCTGACAGGGTTGTCCCTCTCTCGGAACCGGCTGACAAGCGTGCCGGGAAGGCTCGGGGGGCTCACCGCGCTGACGTCGTTGGACCTCGGCAGGGGCTTACACTCGTCCACATTTCAGCTCAACCGAAGCCATTTCTGACACAAAATATACCCTACACACCGCTTACTACCCCCCAACAACTGCCAAGCACCCCCTGCACAACCCCTAAATGCGCCCCCTGTCCCATAGAAGCGCTTACGTTGAGCCTAAAAGTGGACGAGTGTAAGCCCCTGGGCCTCGGCAGGAACCAGCTGACGAGCGTGCCGGCGGAGCTCGGGAAGCTCACCGCGCTGAGGGGTTTGGACCTCAGCTGGAATAAGCTGACGAGCGTGCCGGAGCAGCTCGGGGGTCTCACCGCGCTAACAACCTTAAACCTCGGCGAGAACCGGCTGACGCGTGTGCCTGCAGCGCTCGGGGGGCTCACCGCGTTGAAACTGGTTGGGACTCATTGTTAGTGCTCGCCACGTCACCTAACGCATTTTGCCTCTGGTTTCTTCTATCAAACGTCATCATATGACGTGGCGAGCACTGTCCATCAGTCCCTGGGAGATGGTTGACCTCCGTGGCGGGAACCAGCTGATGTTTGTGCCGTTAGAGTGGAAGAGGGGCGGGGCGTTAAATCAGAGCGGCTGTGAAATACTACCGGAGAGGATCACTCGGATCGCCTAGCCGTTGTCCATCGATGCGCGCTGCCTCACCGCAGTGGCGCCCCGTCATAGATACAGTAAGAAGGCGGTGACACACTATAAAGTGGTGCACCTTCATAGACAAAACAGCAGGTGGTGACACATTATAAGTGGTGCCCCTTCATAGATAAGATAAGAGGAAGGTGACACCATTGCAGGTGGCGCCCCCTGATACATAGCCGAGTAGCAGGAGGAGGTGACACCATTGCAAGTGGCGCCCCTTAATAGACAACTGAGTAGCAGGAGGTGGTGACACCATACGGGCAGCCCGCGTCCAGTGGCGCGGCGCATGTCCATTCATCCCACGGACAGCCGAGCTCCCGCGCCCGCCGCAACACTTGCAGCTGCCCGTGACGAGCGATCGCTGCGCACGTCTTCTCGACCCACGGGCAGCCGTTCGCCCTGGCCCAAGCCAGCCGTCCGCTGACCCGCACAAGTCCTTGGTTTCGAACGGTCCCGAGCTATGCCCTTCCCATTGGGCTGCTCGCTTACCTACAGCTGATGCGGCCGGTGAGGCAGCCCCCGCCGCCGCCCCTGTAGAGGAGGATCCCCCCCGCCGCGCGGCCGCCGCCGCCTTTGTCGAGTAACTTCGCAGGAAGAAGTCCAGGTCCCCGTCGATGCCCCCTCTGAGGTGGATTTGGGGTTTAGGCTTAAGGGATTTTAAGGTTCTCACCCTAAACCCTAAACACCTGAGGAGGCGCCGCACGCCCTCGCCAAGCAGGAACTACCCGCTCCCGCTGAGGAGAACCACGCCGTCTCGCCGACTGCGGAAGAGGTTCTGGGCGCGACGCGGGAGATCCGCCCCGCGCGTCGCCGTCATCGCGCTCGCGCGGCGAATGTGTGGACCAAGCGCGTCGCTCGAGCCGAGATTGCTAAAACCTTCACCGACACAACTGGTCCTTGATATCCTCGTGTGAGCAAAATAATTGAGTGCGTAGAATGAATGTGAGCTACGTTGAGTACAAAAGGCTAACGACGCTACGCATACTCGTATGATTTGGATTAGCGCCACGCGGCCGGGTTCCTTGAGCCACTTTGTGATTTCTGCCGCCCGCTCATGGGCTTCTGCGCCGCGTAAAAGCTGGGCCTCGACGCGTCTTCCTTCTTCTGTCGCTTGGCGCTCGCCTCCTCCGCCGCATCCGCCGCCGTCTCCGCCGCCGCCGTCGCCGCAGCTGCCTGCTCCGCCACCCGGGAGGGTCATTGCGAACAAGGGTTCAGGGTTTAGGGTTTATGGCGGGTTTAGGATTTAGGGTTTAGGTTTAGTTGAGAACAAGCGCTCGGACCGAATGAATCGGACGTGTCGCATGCTTTGGAAGGTACTTCAAATTGAATGCTCACGCAGATGCGGGGGCTCGGTTTGTAGGAACACCACGTCGGTCGAGCGCTTGTTCTCAATACCCCCCCTTGCCTGGTGTTGCTGCGGCGTCATCGCGGAGTACACCTTGCCTCCGCCCAGGGTCTCCCTCACCTAAGTTGTTTTCCTAACTTTACTTACGCCGTGTGTCCCTGATACCAGTAAGTAGTCCCTCTCAACGCCTCAAAGTTCCTCAAGTTCATAAGTTACTCAGTGTTGGCGTCACCGGTGATGCTGATCTCCTCGAAATCGAGCGTCTATTAACTCAAGGATAGCGGCCCGGTCGGACTTTCGGCGAGTCGGTCGGTGAGAGTTTCGAACTGGACAGTTCTGATTGGCCGAACGGGAATCGATACCAGGCCTTCGATACCAGACCCGACACTGAGTTTAAAGTATAAATAGTACTTAGGTGTGGCCCTGCCCCCGGCCGCGCCGCCCATCGCGTCGAACATATCGTCGTTGCCGCCGCGCTTGGGCCCCACGTTAAACTTGGACATGAACGCCATCGACTCAAGCTGGTGGATCTCCAGGTCGCCGTGCCGCGGCGCTCCGCATTGCTCCGGGTAGTGCCTGGCAGAAATTGTTCAAAACGTCCTTCAAGCTTCAACCTACGCATATCCGGTGGGAAGATCAAATGGGGATTTGGGTTCTGTTGAGTTAAAAGACAGTTGCGCACATAAATTACAATGTAGATCAGCCTGCCGTACACGGCAGGCTGAAAGATGTATGGGCGAGGGTCTGTTGACTCAACGATTGTGACCAGACCGCCCCACGCGCCATCCCCGTTTGCCCGCCCCACCAGAACTGCGTAGACAAAATTGCCAACCCTCTTGCTCAAGGTAAGTGCTATCCAATGATGCTTTGAACCCATTTCCGACCGGGCCCTACCTTCATGTTGCACTTCTTCTGCTGGTACGCGCGGTTCACATTGCCGCATAACACGCACTCCCACTGCCCGTCGGGAAGGTCCTTGTGTTGCAAGGGTTTATTCGCGGCACCCGCGGCAGTCTCCTGCGGCGCCGGCGCCGGCGCCACGGGCTTGCGAAGCACGGTAGTGTAAGGGCACGGCATGGCGTTGGCGTCAACCCCTCCGGCCGCCCCGGCCCCGGCCCCGGCCTCGGCCCCAGCGAACCCCCCACCCCCGGCTGCCACCAATGCCTCGGCCTCTTTGGCGGCGGCAGCGGCTTCGTACGCCGCCAACGCAAGCGCCAATGTGGGCGTTACCGCCAGCCAGGGGCTTACACTCGCTCACTTCAAAGCTCAACTTGAGGACCTTCAGGAACACATCAGTTAGAGCTCAACTTGAGCACCTTCGGGCTACATCCACAAGTGTGAGTTGGGTCATATGGGGGACAAGGTAAGCTTAAGTTGAGCGAAAGGGGGAAAAATAAGCTCAAGTTGAGCAGAAATGGGAACGAGTGTAAGCCCCTGCCGCCAGCGCCACCGTACTCTTGACCTTAGCCGCGTTGCCCACGGCACCCAGGCCGTAGAAGCGCGTGGCGTGGCGCGGGTTGCGGTAGGGCGCCATCTGAAAGTGCACCCCCTCCACCCCCGCGATGTGGTACCGCGCGGAGATCTCCGACGCCAGCCGCGTCACCGCGGGCGACAGGTTGTCAGTCGCCGAGGCCGCTAGCGGGTGCTTTGCTCCCTGATAGGGAGGGTCGTTGAGAACAAGAATTCGAACCGAGATCGGATGTGCCCGCGAGACTTACCTTCACGGTGAATGCTCTTGCAGACGCGCGGACTCAGTTCCCTAGGGTTCCCTGCGTACGAAGCCTCAACCCTAAACCCTAAACTCTTCACGGTGAATGCTCTTGCATAGGCGCGGACTCAGTTCGTTGGAACATGACGTCGGTCAAGTGCTCGTTATCAATACCCTCCTGCCTTGAGTTCCTCGGGAAGCAGTGTGTCAAACTTCTCGCCCCACTCCGACGTCATCAGGATGTCCACCCCGGCCTCCTCGCACTAGAGCCTGCCACATACTTCTTTCCACGTCATCGACACGCACGTTGAGACCTCGTTTCGTGAGGTAGATGGCATCCTATGACGTCGCGAGCAACACAGGGGCTTACACTCGTTCACGTTAGAGATCAACTTGAGCAACTCCAGGACACATTCAGGGTTGAGTTGGGTCACACTGTGGACAGAACAGCTCAAGTTGAGCTGAAATCGGAACGAGTGTAAGCCCCTGGAGCAACATCTGGCAGGCCCGACCTCGCACTCTTGGTTGCCGGTGGTGGCGGCCTCGATGACGGCGTCGACGTCCTCCTTCAGGTAGTGCGGCAGGAAAGTCTTGGCGCTGCGCCGGCTGAATACGCCGGAGTCAGTGTAATTGGCGGGGTTGTATGCGCCATACCTCAGGGCCACACATGGTGTACAGCCGCAAGGGTTAGGGTTTAGGGTGTCAGGGTTTAGGGTATAGGTTTGGGGGTTTAGGGGTGAGCCTAAACCTTTAAACCCTAAAAACCCTGGTGTATACAGCCGCACATCATGAACTAGTCACAACGCCGTTTCAGGGGCGGCGGCGGTGGTTGCACGCAGGGCGGCGGTGGCGGCGGCGGCGGCGGCGGTGACGGCGGCTGCGACGGCGGCGGTGGTGCACAGGTGCACTACGAGCAAACAGTCAGGAGGCAGGGCGGCGGCGGCAGCAGTATAATACAGGTGTACTACTAGTATGAGCGAACAGTCACGCGGCTGCGGCAGCAGTATCATACAGGTGTACCACTCGTATGAGCAAACAGTCAAGACGCCGTGTGGGGCCCCGCCACTGATGTACGCCACAGTGAGACCGCAGGGCAGGGCTTTGACGCCCTTCCGGCCCAGAAATTTGGGCCTGGCAGATATTGCTCGCCACGTCATAGGATGCCATTACGTTCAAGAAACGAGGGCTCGAAAAGCGTGTCGATGGCGTGGCGGGCAATAATTGCCAGAGGCCCTGCCAGGAAGGTTAGATTCTTGCACACCAGGCCGCCATCGGGGATGTCGTCGATGAGAGAGGTGCACCCCTTGGTGTCGTCCTCGTGCGAGGGCCAGCATCATTTGATTTCAATGAGACACTCACGCCACGCTTCGAGCTAAGAGTACCTCGCCTGCAAGCATACTTCCGTCAAATATGACAAAGTGCGTCAAACCACTTAGCGACTTGGCACCTTGAGTGCTAAGTCGTCCAAATGGACAGTTCTGAATGGCCGAACGGGAGGTCTTAGCACGCTAAGTCGCTAACTCGCTAAGTGGTTTGACGCACGCTCACTTTGTCATACAGTACTCGTAGGCGATGATTCATTTTACACTTACGCCTACCTCGCCGGCGGTGATGAAGTACGTGGGCACGGGCACGGTCAGCTTCCCGTCCAGGTACGGCACCAGCTCGTCCGTGTACCCGTCCGGGTCGAAGAAGTTACCCACGCACAGCAGCGCCGCGAACGGGCCCGCCTTCGCGTTCAGCTTGGCCGCCTGCGCCCGCGACGGCGACGCAAGAACAAGCCTCAAACAATCGTCTATTTTGTGCAGAGCTATGATGAATGACTCCAGTACCAGAAGGATAGATGAGCGGAACTTCGGGGCATGCTAGCGAGCATAGTGTCGTGGTTGAGAGCAAAGCCACGACAACGAGATAGACTGCACTCCTGCGCGCACGCAGCACGCTTCACCAGCACCGGTCGCACACGTGCCGTCAACTTTTAGGTCACGAGGCAAGAGGGCATTTCTTTTTTCGTGCGTGCTCGTGAGGTTGGGGTAGGGGGAGGTGGAAGACGCACCGACGCGAACAGCGTGCTGAACTTGCCGTTGACGTCGCCGGTGCAGAGCACCTTCACCTTCTCCGCCATGCACCCAACCCGAGTAAACCCACGGGCACGCTACGCGCGGTGAATTGGCTGCCATTGTGGGCACTCGTTTGACGGTGTTTATTTTCGTATGCCCTGTGACGCGCTGCGCGCTAGCCTACACAGCGACTCTCGGAGGTGCGCGGCGCCACACCGCACACGTGGACGGCGCATAGCAGGGACCTGCTGGACTGTTGAGCGACGCTTCACGCTCGACGCGCCTTCGACGCCGGCCACCTCGTCACAGAGTGAGAACTGAAGCGTGAAGGCTTGTGTTGCGAAGACCTGCTCAATCTCTACGAGGCTCGTACCCTAAATCTCGGAGTGAAAAGTGACCCGGACTCCTGAGTCCGCCTTCTGCCGCGGGCGCCGCAAACATGATGACACTAGAGCAATGGTACCGGCAGATGCCGGTGGTGACGCGGTCGTACCTCACGCTGTCATTCCTGACCACCGCGGGATGTGCGCTGGAGCTCATCTCGCCCTTCTCCGTCTACTACAACAGCCACCTCATCTTCCACAAATACCAGCTGTGGCACGGCCTGCCCACGCCCCTTCCCCAACCCCAACTCCATCTCTAGTCGCAGTCACCGCTCCCCTTTTCTACTCAGCCGCCAGCCGTCATCGTCACAGCTATGCAGTTGCCACTGAAGCCCGCGCATCCTTAGTCTCTGTATACTGGCTGACTCCACCTCCTCGCATTCCATCGAGTTCTGGCAACGGTACCGACAAAGACCCAGCCTGAAACCAACCACTCTGGCTCTACCACTCAAGTTGTCCCGCGACTTTATAACTCCTCGAAGATGCGAGTTGAGCTGAAACGGTGACGGCGCGTCGGACCCTGAGGCGCGGCGGCTCTTCACCAACTTCTTCTTCTTCGGTAGCCTGGGCAGGGGCTCACACTCGTCCACTTTTCGGCTCAACGCAAGCACATTTTGTGGGATACGTTGGGTGCATGATTTTCCCCAAGTCTAGTAGTAGACCGGGGGACACAGGGAGGTGTGACCAAAACGGCTTAGGTTGAGCTGAAAAGTGGACGAGTGTAATATCCCACAATTTGCTTACGTTGAGCCGAAAAGTGGACGAGTGTAAGCCCTTGCGCCTGGGCCTGGACTTTGTCTTCCACATGTTCTTCCTGGCGCGTTACTGCCGCCTCCTCGAGGAGGGCAGGGGCTTACACTCGTCCACTTATCAGCTCAACGTAATCACCATCTGTGGGAGATGGGGTGCGGTTAGGGGGTGTA